>ERZ827450.39-NODE-39-length-143089-cov-7.262504_pt1 | contig 143089 bp, 127 predicted proteins | sample MGYA00519773_ERZ827450 | MGnify/ENA primary metagenome ERZ827450 (study PRJEB31778, sample SAMEA3449306) | human gut metagenome | biome: human gut; feature: human-associated habitat; material: faeces | place: United Kingdom | collected 2010/2012 ...
GTTATTTTTGACTGTTCTATTACAAAAATAAATAAATTGGAATTTACACACTTTTTGAAACACTATCTAAAGCATAGCTCTATGACATAAAGAGATAACGAAAAACAAGGGCAACATGATAACAGGAGGAAGCTTTGGCAGGAAGAAAGTCAAAACTAGGGGAAATCCCACGGAGAACCTAGGGAAATAATTCCCCTTATTCGAAGCTTATTCGTGGCTCAAACATCACGGAATGACTAAGCTCTGAGTAAGCATCACATGATCTCTGAGGGAGTGAGATTATCTGGGTTAAATTACTGCTTTATTTGGAGTAGATTAGGGTAATGACACGAATAGTTTAAATTTCGTCCTTTTTCCTTCTCGCTTTTCCTTTCTTTTCCTTTTCTTCTCTTTTTTTTCGTCCTTTTTCCTCCGCATCCTTTATCATCTTTTCATTCCTTATTCTCACTTTGGGATGCAAATCCATGTATTCTTCAATAGTATCCGTTTCTACATAAGGAGAAGGCATAAAATCAGCAATTGAACATTTGAAAATTTTAGCAAGTTCATTCAGTTGATTCAAATTATATTTCACAGTATATTTTGGACTTTCTGCGTAAAATACGTAAGTAGGACTTAATCTCAATTCCATGCAAAGTTTTCTTTGACTCATTTTCGCAGCTATTCTATATTCTTTAACTTTATTGATGACATAAAGTTCTATTTCTGTATTCTTAATCTTTCCTTTATTTTCCTGTTTTGTTGCCATTTCGAAAAAATTTAATTGATAAAGGAAAGATTTTTGTTAAGAACATTTGCTAATATATAATTTAGCACTATATTTGTGCATAGAACCTCTCAGAGGGTTATTCAGAATGCTAATGCATGAAGGCAGAAATGCAAGAAGGGAAGTTACACCTTTAATAAAAGGTTGCTGTATTGTTAGTATATTGAATAAGTGTGGAGTAAAATGCATATTTTTTAACCATTTAACAAAACAATTATGAAGCAGAAAGTATTACCCTTATTAAAAAATGAGCCTCATCAAATCAATACGGACGTATTAGACTTGTTGCCAAATAGAGCATCCAAATAGATTTGTATTCATGTTATCATAGTTATACGTAGAATTGAGTTTCAAGTTCCCAATTTTATGTAGGGGATTTTATATCACTTCAATTTCTCCTTACATATACATTATTACACTTACAATCAATAACTTAATACAAAATAAACTAGAAACTATGTTACAAAATAAAGATCTCAACAAATTCAATATAAAAACAGGAGTGCATTCTGGCTTCAGACACTAAGAATACACTCCATCACGTTAATTAATTCACATTCCTAATTAATCAACAATCAAAATTATGAAAAAAAATCCACAAACAAAAACGAGGCAAAAAAGAGTACTCGTACCAGTGAAAACGAAATCACCCCGAAAACGAAAGAGATGGGGACTTATCGTATTACCATTTTTGTGTTGTTTACCCTTGTTGTCGAACGCTAATCCCACAAGGCATCACACGGGAATGAACGAACTTTTCATGCCAGAAAATCCAACAAATGACACGCAAAAAGAAACCATAGTCATCCGAGGAATCGTGAAAGACAAAGAAGGTACTCCTTTACCGGGGGTTACGATCTTGATTAAAGGTTCAACCGTCGGTGTATCCACAGACGTGAAAGGTGAATACGTGATGAACGTGGAAAAACGAGATTCTCTAGTTCTCTCATTCTCGTTCGTGGGGATGAAGACGAAAGAGGTAAAATGGAACGGCCAACAAACATTGAACGTAGTATTGGAAGAAGAGGTAAGCAAAGTAGAAGAAGTTGTCGTTATCGGTTACGGAACAACAACCAAAAAAGATTTGACCGGATCGGTGGCAAGTTTTGACTCCCGAATTATTGAAGAATCGACAGCAACAAGCGTGGCCCACATGATGCAAGGCCAAATTCCCGGCTTGAGTATTTTAGCAGGAGACGGAGCTCCCGGTAGTCCTGCCCGGTTAGAAATTCGGGGAGTCCCATCATTAAGCGGGGCCACCTCTCCTTTAATCGTGGTGGATAACGTCCCGATGACAAGTGATTTTGACATCAACGAATTAAACCCGGATGATATTCAGAGCATTGACATACTGAAAGGAGCCTCTTCCGCCGCCATTTATGGTTCAAGAGCCGCAGCCGGGGTCATCATGATTATGACGAAAGGCGGTAGACGAGACCAAAAACCGGTAATCAATTACAGCTATGATTATAGCATAACGAGCCTCGTTTCCGATGTAAACACGTTAACCACGGACGAGTTCAAAATGCTGGTCATGGAAGCCGTTCGCAATGGAGCAAAAGCAGAAGGGTATGACGATATTACCAAATACTCCAAATACGCGACGTTTGCCGCATCGAATTTCTTCGGAGAAGCCAATACCCCATGGATGAAATACATCATGCGAGACGGTTCCAAACAACAACATAAAGTCTCCATCCGGGGAGGCGGCAGTTCCTTCGGGTATAATGCCTCTTTGGGCTACACGGACGAGCTGGGACAAGTGAAAGGAACGAATTATGAAAGATACACATACGACATCGGTTTCAACGCCGATATCAATAAATGGATCCGAGCTACCGTGAAAGTTTCCGGGACTCTATCCGACAGGTTAAGCAATAATGCAGGCCTATCCACCGCAGCGAAAGCCCGTCCCGATATAAAGGCTTACAATGACGACGGTTCCTTGTATCTACATTCATATCTCTATTCGGGACGTACCTATTATGTCGTGAATCCGATTATCGAAATGGAAGAAAATACCACGGAGAGCGAGGACCACAATGTACGCCTCACGGGAAATCTGGAATTTCGAATTTTACCCGAACTGAACCTGATCACCCAATACACTTACCAAACCCGAAAGGGAGAGCGTTACGCTTATCAATCCAGCCGCACACAAGCTGGTAGCGGGTACTGGGGAGATCAAAAAGGCTACGGGAGAAAAACACATAGCAAGACCGATAGTAAAGAACTCGAAATACGCTTGTCATACATGAAAGATTTTGGTAAGAATCATAAATTAACTGCTATGTTGGCAAGTAATTACAACGACGAAGAACAGGAGTATTACACTCTATCCATGACAGATTTCCCGGATGACTACGTGCAAAATGCAATATGACAAGGAGCTAACCCCTATAAATACGGGGCGGTAAACGGTAGTGCCAGCGGATCCGTACTACTATCTTTTGTGGGAAGAATCGAGTATAAATTCATGGACCGTTACCTCGTGACCGGGACAATACGTTCAGATGGTTCATCCAAGTTCTCCCCGAAATACAGATGGGGTACTTTTCCGTCATTCGCCGCAGCGTGGATCATTTCCGAGGAGAATTTCTTGAAAGATTCTCAATGGCTATCTTTTTTGAAAATCCGTGCCGGATGGGGAAAAACGGGTAATGGTTGGGTCGGAGAATACGGATGGAGAACCTTGTATTCCTCTACCGATTATCAGAATATGCCGGCAACGATACCAAGCCAGATCGGGAATAACGAATTGAAATGGGAGTCGACTAAACAATATGATTTAGGGTTAGACTTCGGCTTTTTGAAGAATCAGAGAATAAGAGGTTCCTTAGGTTTCTACAAGAAGACCACGAAAGGCCTGTTATACCCTTTCACCATGGCATTGAGTACCGGAATGGGATCTACCAGCGTGAACTTCGCCAACATCGAGAACAAGGGGGTAGAATTTGACATCTCAGCCACAATTATTCAGAACAAGGATTGGAACTGGTCTTTTGGTTTCAATATCGGGAAAAATAAGAACAAAATTACCGGGCTTGACGCAGAATACATCTCTGCTCCCGGACAAACCTACCTAAGCAACACGGTCATCAGGGAAGGAGAATCACTAGGATTGATCTATGGGTTTGAAACCGACGGGGTGTTCCGTTCCCAAGCAGAAATTGACTACTACGAATCACTAAACCCGGACTATCAATATCAAGAGCAGTATTCTTACCGAAAAACCATTCCCGGAGACTTAAAATTTGTCGATCAAGACGGCGATGGCCGAGTAAATAAAGTGTATGGAAATCATGAGGATAAAATCGTGTTAGGATGTTCCCGCCCGGATTTCGAAGGTGGATTCAACACCCGTTTAAGCTGGAAAGGTCTCACCCTTAGCGTACAGGGAACGTTCAGTTACGGGGCACAAAAGGCATGGACGGCAGAGGCCAATCAATTCTGTTTTGCCTCCACGGGTACGGCGAACGTGCTGGACGTCGCTCTGAAACGCTGGACCCCGGAAAATCCGGATAGCAATTACCCGTGCGTACGGTTGGATTTCTACAACAATGATTTCACAGACTTCTCCGTCTATAATGCCTCGTACCTTAAGATACAAAATGTCAACCTAGAATACAGGTTTCCCAAATACATCGTGGACAAGACAAAGATATTCGGAAACATCAGCGTCTTCGCCTCCGCGAATAACGTGTGTACCTTCACCTCCTATCCCGGCCCTTCTCCCGAATCATGGAGCAGTGATGCTATCCAAGGGGCTTCCGTAGACACGGAGGCTTATCCCAAAACCAGAACATTCAATTTCGGAGTGAAAGTAACCATTAAATGATTTAATTATGAACAAGATATTCTTATGTAGTTTATTGTTTCTCTTTGCAATAACAGGATGTGACAACATGTTCGACGATGAACTTCCCCCACATGATTTAGTTGGAGAAAATGCCATCACGAACGAGACATCCGCAGAAACAGCGTTAAATGGCATCTTCTCGAAGTTACAGGGTTACGGGACGATGAGCGCATATTACATCTGCGACAACGAATACCGCACGGGATTACTAAGCGGAACTTACCGAGGTACATTCGAAACAGATGGTTTGTTAGGTTTCAAATTGACCGAAGAGTATTCGTACGTTGCAGATCCTTGGGAATTAGCTTATAAAATGGTAAACGCTGCAAATAATTTCATCTATTACGTGGACAAATTATCCGAGAACCTGTTTGGCGAGAACCGGAAAACAGAAATGTTGGCAGAAGCCAAGTTCGCCCGTGCATTCGGCCATGCATTCCTACTAAGGAGATACGGGTATTTCTGGGATATAAACAGCCCTCTCGGTCCGATTATTCGTCTGGAACCTTCATCCATCTCGAATAATAGTATGGGACGTAGTTCTGTGAAAGAGAGCTATGAAAAAATATTCGAGGACCTAGATTATGCGATACAGTACGGTCCCCGGTTTTATTCTAAATACCGTTCCTGCGCGACAACAGCAAAAGCTTTTAAAGCGGATATTTTAATGAATCGAGGAGAAGAAGGAGACTACGCAGAAGCGATTCGATTGGCAAATGAAGTGATTGCCAGTGATGAATTTGGATTGGAAGATAAATACGAAGATATTTTTACCAATGGGTATTCTTCAAAAGAATTGATGTTTACAAGGCATATCAAGACCCCACCCAGTATGGATGATAACGTGGGCAGCCTGTTCAAAATGTTCGGTGGTGCAACCTATAAACCGACAGAGATATATTTCGAGATTCTGTCCCAAGACGATAAACGTTATGAAGCAACTTTCGATTCTGTGATGCTCGGCAACGGAACGGCTGCACGAAAAACACAGGTGTGGAAGAAGCATTACGTCACATCCGGCGATTGTCCGATGTATTATATGCGTGTGGCCCAGATGTACCTGATCAAAGCAGAGGCGATGGCTCGTACGAATGCTTCCATAAAGGATTGCTTGGACGTGCTGAATGTCCTACGCCTTCGTTCCGGTAACACGACTTTTGATGCGGCCGATTACAGTTCCCTGTCAGACGTACTGGAAGAAATATTCCGAGAGAATGTACGGGAGATCGGAATGGAAAACGGGGCTATATTCTATCTTGCCGTGAGATATACCGAGGGCGGTCATCGGAAGTTGAAAGACATGAACCCAAACTTTGAACATGACGATCAATTATGTTTTCCTATCCCGAAAGCCGAATTGGAACATAATTTCGTAGTAGAACAAAAACCTTTATAATACCAGACAGCATGATGAAAATGAATATATTGAAAAACGGATTTCAGGCATTAATTATTATGTCTCTGATGGTTGCCTGCTCACTCGGTGACGTGTTGGAACCCTCCGATGGAGTAAGTATGGCGTTAATGGAAACGGTCGATACGGTGGTAGCCCTACCGGGAGACACGATAAGTTTCAAATTTATTGCGTCAACCAATGGGGCTGCCTTACGTCGCATTGAAATCGTGGAAAAGAGCCATGATTTCAATGAATTGAAGGATTCTATCCGGTTCGCTTTAGTGGATGAAACACTGGAACTGACGGTAGACGAAGAGGGGTATTTATCCCGTCCCGTTTCCTCCGTGATGATGATTTATCCTGTTATCGTACCCAATGACAAAGCAATCGTGGGCGAAGTACTTAGCATGACCTTCAAAGCGTATAACGACAAAGGAAAATCCGGAAGTATAAAATCCTCGTTCAAGATCGTGAACTATGTTCGGAACACGAGTTGGTTATGGTTGTATAAACTTGCTGGCAAAATCCAGGGAAGCATGTTTTTTAATCCCGCAAAATACAAGGCCTATTCAAATAGCAGTTTCGGGACTCACAAGGACGAAATAGACGTGGCCGCTTACACGGCAAGCGATGGGAAACACTATTTTCTGAATCCAGCCCACAAGGAAACACAGGCCTTGTACGTAGCAGATGGGATGAATTATGATGCATCAACCATGAGAGCAACAAAATTTATTCCATTGGATAATGTCAATTTTGACCTTGTCGGGGATACGGAACTGGAACAAATGGACTTCTCGAAAGCCGTGGATAAAATCGAAGTAACAACCGGAAGTGTCATCGGTTTCGAGAACCAAGACGGACGACGGGGAATTATGAACGTGAAAATATCATCTTCCATTTACCCGACGCTCCAGTGTAAATTTCAAGCGGTAGCTAAAAAACAAGAATGATTTTAACTCCCAAATATCATGAAGAACATATTTATAATCATTATTTTAACGTTCTGTTCTCTCGCCAGTTCACTCGCACAAGGCAAGTACGAAGTATTCAGAAAGGAGATGTCCCTTATCGAGAAACAAGAGAATGAATATCGAAAAGTAATTTGGGGTGAAAACGATTTTTCCCAAGACTACAAAGACAGCGTTTATAAAAAACATCAAGTACTGGTGAAAGAAAAAGTCGAGTTTGCCAAGAACACCATTCGAGAGAATAGAGATGACGAACGATTCCTGAAAGTGTTGGATATTTATGTACGCAATTTCTTATCCCTGGATGAATTTGAAGCGGAGTTGAAAATGTTTTCATTTCAGGTACAAAAAACAGAAGCTTGTCAACGTTATTTCGAGTTTATCAAGTATGCAAGGATCAATACTCCCGGCAAACAATGTATTGATTTCGAGATGAAAGGACATGATGGGAAAACAATAAAGTTCTCGGATGTATATAAAAAGCATAAACTTGTTCTCATCGATTTTTGGGCCTCCTGGTGTGGCGCTTGTCGGGCAACAATGCCCTCCATTAAAAAGATGTATGAAGTCTATCATGAAAAAGGCGTCGAAGTAGTCAGCGTGTCGCTAGACGACAATAAAGAGGCGTGGGAAAAAGCTTATAAAGAAGAAAACATTCCTTGGATAGACGGTAGTAATCTGTTAGGATGGAAAGATCCTGTCACTCTATGGTACGCCATTCGGGGAATACCACACAAGGTGTTAGTGGATCAGCATGGGATCATCATCGATAGTGGATTTTATCAATTAGGCAGCTTGGAACAGAAAATAGACGAATATCTTAATACCCACAAAAACTAAATGAAAAGAAGGTGTGTCAAAAGTCCTATTTTGACACATCCTCTCTTATTTACCAGATTAACACGTCGGCTTTCTCTTTATCGGAAGTTTCGGGAAAAGTTTCCGGAAACGTACTAAATAAGTCGTAACATTACTTCCCGCAACGATAATGGTCACGGCAAAAACGATCATCATGATCCCGCACCCCACTCTCACTGTTAAAGGCTCCCCGAAGACCGTTACCCCGAAAAACACGGCTGTCAAGGGCTCCAAAGCTCCTAAAATCGCTGTTGGGGTAGAACCAATATACTGAATGGCCTGAGTGGTACAAAGAAACGATATAGCAGTCGGGAACACGGCCAAAGCAACTAGATTACCCCACAGATACCACGTGTCTACCACACGCAGACTGGCTCCGAAATCTACACGAACCAAAAATAGAGACAACCCAAAAACTAAAACATAGAATGTCAACTTTAATGTCGCAATCTCTCGCAACAAGGGTCTATTCACAGCGACGATGTAAATGGCATATGACAAGGCCGAGGCGATAACGAGAATCACTCCCGTCAGACTCAGCACCGAACCATCCTCACCTTTATAAAGTAAAGCAATTCCTCCCAAAGCCAGCATGATACACAAAATTGTTTGTAAAGTCAACTTTTCTTTAAAGAGAAAAGCCATGATCAAAGCTACCATGATCGGGTAAACGAACAACAGAGTCGAGGCGATACCAGCCGCCATGTAATTATAACTCTGGAACAAGGTAAGTGACGAGAGTGCCACCAATAACCCCATGATAACTAGCGGAAGTATTTCTTTTCGCTTCAATTTGAAATCTCGTCCCCGTAACTTAATCATCGCACCCAATACCGGGATTGCAAACAAATATCTAAAAAAAAGAACTGAATCCGGATTCATCCCCGCCTCGTACAAGGGAAGGGCAAACAAGGGATTCATCCCGTAAGTTGCTGCCGCAATGACCCCTAACACGTATCCTTTAGCTTTTACATTCATAACTGCAAATAATTACATTAAATTGGAGACAAAGATAGAGTTTTGTTCAGCATCATGAACCTCCATTTCAACCAAATAATTTTCTTTCTAAATGCAACATTGTAAGGCTTTAAGACAAACATTACTACTTTTAACAAAAAAACACTATCTTTAGATCCTAAAACCTCAAACTACATAACAAAATGAAAAAACTATTCTCCACAATTATCTGTTGTTTAATCTGTTCCACAGCTTTCATGCAAGTGAAACCAGAATGGCAAGATGAGACCATACCTTTTGTCGGAAAAGAATATCCCCGGACAGCATTCATGACCTACAGTGATGTGGATAAAGCCCGGAGCAACGATTTCAATAGCTCCTCCGATTATAAATCCCTCAATGGGAAATGGAAATTCAACTGGGTTCCCTCCTATAAAAAACGCCCAGTGAACTTCTACAAAACAGATTTTGACGATTCTACATGGGGAGAAATTGACGTTCCTGCAAATTGGGAAATAAACGGTTACGGTGATGCACTTTATACAAATCACCCTTACGAATTCTGTCCACGTAATCCACAACCACCTCTTCTACCAGAGGAGAATCCCGTGGGATCTTACAGGAAATACATTAAAATTCCCCAACAATGGAATGGGAAAGAAATATTCCTACATATTGGTGCTGTAAAATCAGGTTGCTACCTATACATAAATGGGGTTAAAGTTGGATATAGCGAGGATTCCAAAACTGCTGTGGAATATAACATCTCCCACTATTTAAAAACGGGACGTAACCTCATCGCCTTGGAAATATATAGATGGTCAACAGGAAGCTATCTGGAATGTCAGGACTTCTGGCGGATCAGCGGGATCGAACGAGACGTTTACCTGTTCGCCCAGTCGCCCGTGTATCTCCGGGATTTTGCAATCCGGCAGGACTTGGATAGCACGTATAAAAACGGGATTTTCGGACTGGATCTATGCCTAACGAATGCGAATCCTCGGCAACCGGGACAGGTCACGGTATCCTATCAACTGGAAAATCCCTCGGGAACACGTGTAGCGGAAGGGAATCGCACAATTAAAATAGATTCGACAGGAACCGTTCATTTCGATGCGAAAATACCTCAAGTTGCAGCATGGACAGCCGAAACCCCGAATTTGTATCAGCTCTTTATCCGTATCGAGCAACCGGGAAAAACAGCCGAAATTATTCCTTTCCGGGTAGGCTTCCGCAAACTGGAAATCCGAGGTAATCAATTCCTGGTAAACGGTCGTGCCGTACTGATCAAGGGGATCAATTATCACGAACATAACGAACAGACGGGACACGTGCTTAGCGAAACGGATATGCGTAAAGATTTCGACAACATGAAACGACATAATATCAACGCCATACGTTGTTGTCACTACCCGCAACAAAGGCGGTTCTATGAACTTTGCGACGAGTACGGATTTTATGTATGTAACGAGGCGAATATCGAATCTCACGGCATGGGATATGATCTTCGCAAAGGCCGTTCGCTGGGAAATAATCCCACGTGGCTGAACGCTCACATGGATCGGACGATGAACATGTACGAAATCTCGAAAAATTATCCTTGTATCACGTTCTGGTCACTGGGGAACGAAGCCGGAAACGGGTACAATTTTTACATGACTTACAACTGGTTGAAATCCAAAGATACCACTCGTCCCGTGCAATACGAAAGAGCCTTGCTCGAATGGAACACGGATATTTATTGCCCGCAATACCCAGGTCTGGACGCATTCGAAAGATGGGGAAACTCGCAAACGGATCGACCTTACATCATGTCCGAATACGCCCACGGTATGGGAAATAGCACGGGTAATTTCATGGACCTTTGGGAGGCGATTTATCGCTACCCCAACCTGCAAGGCGGTTTTATCTGGGACTGGATTGATCAAGGGTTATTGACAAAAGACGAGAACGGAGTACCCTTCTGGGCTTATGGCGGGGATTTCGGGAAAGACGCCCCCTCGGACGGGAATTTCTTGTGCAACGGATTAGTCGGTCCCGATCGGGAACCGCATCCCGGCCTCACCGAGGTGAAAAAAGCGTATCAATACGTGTGGTTTCAACCTGTCGATTTGAAGAAGGGAATTATCCGGATAGATAACCGGTACGACTTCACGAACCTGAATCAATACACGATTGAATATGCCATACTGGCCAACACGGAAACCGTACACACCGGGACACTTCCCTCGGTGAATCTGGCCCCCGGGGGAAACAGGCAACTCACGATTCCCTTGCGGAATATAAGAAATAAACCCGGGACCGAGTATTTCCTGAACATTCACGTGAAAACCAAACAAGCCACCGTTTCTATCCCGGCTGGGTATATCGTGGCCTCCGAACAATTCAAACTTCCGGAGTACACGCCGAACCCGGTATTCCGGGCTACCCCGGAGAAAACACTCTCCATGGAAGAGAAGGGATCGGATATTCATATCTCCGGCCCAGCGGTATATTTTGTCTTCAACAAGCAAAAAGGATACGTAACCTCTTACCGGGTGAACGGCATCCAATACATCGCCGAAGATTTCGGTTTCCAACCCAATTTCTGGCGGGGCCCCACGGATAACGATTACGGGAACGGTATGCCCAACCGCATGCAAGGCTGGAAACAGGCAAACAAGAATTTCAAAATTGCAGGCATCAGAACGTCCGTTTCCACGACCAGCACGAACCTGACAATTACTTACAGGTTGCAGGAGATCGGAAGCAAATATCATGTATCGTACACGCTTTACCCGTCGGGAATGCTTCATGTTGCCTGTCACCTCGAAGCCCAACCGAACGCCCCGGAACTTCCCCGTATTGGCGCCCGTTTCAGGATCCCGGCTGACATGAACCAACTGGAATATTTCGGACGAGGTCCGGAGGAAAATTATTGTGACCGCAAGAACGGAACTCTGATCGGGTACTACAAAAGTACGGCCGAACAACAGTACGTGCCTTACGTGCGTCCACAGGAAAACGGACATAAGACGGATGTACGCTGGTTAGCACTCATGGATAAAACTGGAAAAGGGTTATTGCTTGTTGCCGACTCGAACTTCATGGAGTTCAACGTTTCCCGTAATCGGGTTGAGGATTTTGATTCGGAAGAATCCAACCGGGCGTATCAATGGCAAAATTTCACGAAAGACGAGCCTCTCGATCCGGACAAAGCCAAAAATCGTAAACCCAAACAAACGCATGTCAACGACATCTTCCCTCGTAATTTCGTGGAAGTATGTTTAGATCACCGCATGATGGGAGTTGCCGGGGACGATAGCTGGGGATCTCAACCTTACCTCAAATACAGGCTCCCGACAAACAAGGACTATCACTGGAGTTTTACCATCCTACCGATCAAAAACAACACGGAAATCAACGAGAAACTACGTTATCAATATCTACCCTAGGAGAAAACGTGTCAAAAGTTCATAAGGTCTATGGACGTTATGAACTTTTGGTCCTTTCTTCCCATACGATTCTCATGATCTGCAACCAGAAAAATAAACCACCCAAGCGGCTTTTTAATCGACAAATAGCCTCCTTTTTACAAGTTCGCACGTCTTTTTCCGGAAGAGAAAGAATTTCTGCAATTTCCTTGCTATTTTTACCTTGAAGGTATAACCAAAATATTTCCCTGTAATTTTTAGGTAATTCCGTAATAGCTAAATATAACTCTTGATAAATATCTTCCCGTATCAAATTATAACCCTTTCGTCCAAATGATCGCGGGCAAATATAAAACATTATTCTCAACAAACAAAACCCTATATAGTGGATAAAATTTATAATCTAATAAAGAATGTGAAGTTAAATTTTTGATTTCTCGCATCACTTCTACAAAAAGAAAACAAGAATAGCGATTGAAGTAATATTTAGCGACTGACTATTTTGTAAGTTACAAATTAGTCAGTTTTAAAATGCAATATGAATAAACGATTTAGCTGAATAACTCACGACAAATATCTCCCACCCGGGAAACAAATCTTACTTTTATATGTGCAGGGACTTTTGTCAGCGCTTTCTTGTTTCCCGCCGGAACAAATATTTGCTGGAAACCGAGTTTTTCAGCCTCTAGTACCCGTTGCTCAATACGACTCACAGCACGAATCTCTCCCGATAAACCGACTTCCCCGGCAAACACGGTATTCGTGGGGATCGGGGCATCTATATTTGAAGAAAGAACCGCCATCACGACCCCTAAATCCAAAGCCGGGTCACTCACCCGTATTCCTCCGGCAATATTCAAGAACACATCCTTCGCCGCCAACCGGAAACCCACACGTTTTTCCAACACGGCAAGCAACATATTCAACCGTCGCGTGTCAAAGCCCGTTGCAGACCGCTGGGGCGTCCCGTAAGCTGCCGTGCTAACCAAGGCCTGCACTTCCAATAAAATCGTTCTAACACCCTCCATAGTGGCAGAAACAGCGACCCCACTTAAATCCTGATCATGGTTGGATAACAACAACTCGGAAGGATTGGCCACCTGTCGCAAACCGGATTGTAACATCTCGTAGATACCAATCTCGGAAGTTGAACCGAAACGGTTCTTCATAGACCGCAGGATTCGATACATGTGTTGCTGATCTCCTTCAAATTGCAATACAGTATCCACCATGTGTTCCAGAATCTTCGGGCCTGCCAACTGACCGTCTTTCGTGATATGCCCGATCAAAATAGTCGTAATCGTATTTTCTTTCGAATAACGCAACAACACGTTGGTACACTCCCGGATTTGTGATAAACTCCCCGGAATAGCATCCACACTCTCTGTTGCCAGCGTTTGTATAGAGTCAATAATCAATAATTTCGGTTCAAGCGCACGGGAATGTTCTAGTACCGTTTCCAACGAATTTCCCGAAAGAAACAAACAATCGTCATTCTCTGCCCCCAATCGTTGTGCCCGCATCTTGATCTGAGACACACTCTCCTCCCCGGAAACATACAATACCTTCCCACATCGATTATGTAAGGCAAATTGCAATACTAATGTCGATTTACCGATACCCGGTTCTCCTCCCAGTAGAATCATAGACCCCGGCACGATGCCACCTCCCAACACCCGGTTCAGCTCCCCGTCCCCGGTATCCATACGCTCATCGGCATTCGCCTTCACTTCCGACAACTTCAAAGGCCGTGAGGAACTGGCCCCCACTATAGAAGCCACCCGGTTTCCTTTGGTAGAAACCTCCACCTCTTCTACAAAACTATTCCATTCCCCACAAGTAGAGCATTTTCCCACCCACTTGGACTCCTTCGCCCCACAATTCTGACAAACGTACACGGTTTTTGTTTTAGCCATACAATTGAAAATTGATAATCAAAGCACCTATTGCCGTTCCACTTCGAAGTAATTGTTTGGACAAAATAAACTCTTTTCGTTCCGCACATAAAAACTTGTACAAATTAACAACCCGTACTGCAAACCGAAAGAATTTATCTGCAACAACATTCACTTCTTTCATTTTCAATTCTCCATTTTCAATTAATCAAAGATTTCATCTGAAGAATCATAATCCGTCATTCCCTCTCTATCCGCATCCCCACAATCAAGCACATGGTTCACTCCATTCGGTTTTTGGAAATCACTTTGCGGCACAGCAAGAGATTTATCCGCATATACTTTCTGCATAAACAAAGCCCAAATCGGGAGTGCCATGCTGGCTCCCTGCCCATTCGCCAAATTCTGGAAATGGATAGAACGGTCTTCCGCTCCTACCCAAACCCCTCCGGCAAGATCAGGTGTGATCCCAATAAACCAACCGTCAGAGTGATTCTGTGTTGTTCCGGTCTTTCCTCCGATCTGGTTTTTAAAACCATACCGGAAACGCAAACGACGACCCGTTCCCTCATCCACAACTCCCTGCAACAAATTCGCCATCAAGAATGCCGTGTTTTCAGTAATCACCTCTCTGGATTCCGGGTAGAAATTAGCCAGCACGTTACCATACTTATCCTCTATTTTAGTCACCATCATCGGAGCATTATACACCCCTTTATTCGCATATATCGAGAACGCCCCGACCATCTCTTTCACGGAAACCTCGGAAGATCCCAAGAAAATAGCGGGAACCGGGTCTATATAACTCGTGATCCCCATTCGATGAGCCATCTGCACGACTGCCTCCGGGGTAAATTGCTTCAATACCCAGCCGGAAATATTATTCACAGAATTTGCCAATCCCCATTTCAAAGTCACCATCTCACCTTCCCGTTTATCCGTGGAATTACGAGGTGTCCAGGTCGTCCCGTCCGGCAAAACAAACGTCTGTTGCACGTTCAACACTTGATCACAAGGTCCCAGTCCCTCCTGCATCGCCAACGTGTAAAGAATCGGTTTGATTGTTGAACCTATCTGCCGTTTTCCGGTACTCACCATATCATATTGAAAATAACGGTAATCCGGTCCTCCCACGTATGCTTTAATATGTCCCGAAGAAGGTTCCATCGCCATGAATCCGGCCCGGAAGAATGACTTATAATGCTTTAACGAATCCAACGGGCTCATCACGGTATCCCGTACACCTTTCCAAGTGAAAACAGACATCGGAATCGCTTTATCAAAAGATTTTTTTATCTCTTGGAAACTTTTACCCGCCTTATTCATTGACCGATAACGCTCGGTACGACGAATAGAAGTATTTAAAATATCATTGATCTCAGAAACCGTCAAATCATTCGAAAAAGGCGGATGAGCTTTTCTATTTCTCTCGGCCATAAACGCCGGTTGCAACGTACCACCCAGATGCTCCGTCACGGCCTCTTCCGCATATTTCTGCATACGGGAATCCAACGTCGTATAAATTTTTAACCCGTCCGTGTAGATATTATAATACGAACCGTCTGATTTCAGATTCTTGTTGCACCACCCGTACAGTGGATTCGTTTCCCACGCCAAAGAATCTACCGCATACTGGTCCTTACTCCACTTGCTATAATTCTTTTTATCCGGTTTGGATGCTGTCATGTATAACCGCAAATATTCCCGGAAATAGGTCGCAATTCCCTCTTTATGATCCTCCTTATGGAAGTCCAATCCCAAAGGCAGCCCCCTCAATGAATCAAATTCAATCTGTGAAATCTTGTCATATTTCAACATCTGCCCCAACACCACGTTCCGGCGTCCTAACGTCTTCTCCGGCCTCCGTACCGGGTTGAAAAGCGAAGGATTCTTGGCCATTCCCACCAACATGGCGGCTTGTTCCACCTTCAAAGAATCGGGCGTTGTCGAGAAATAAATATTAGCGGCAGAATTAATACCGACCGCCAAGTTCAAGAAGTCAAACTTATTAAGATACATCGTGATAATCTCTTCCTTCGTGTAGCTCTTCTCCAACTTCACCGCAATCACCCATTCCCGGAACTTACGCATGGCCAACTCCATGAAGTTCTGGTTTGCCTCCCGCGGGAACAACATTTTCGCCAACTGTTGCGTGATCGTACTTCCCCCCCCGGCAGAAGAATTTCCGGTCAACATACCTTGTGCCACCCGGAACAACCCCCGCACGTCAATACCGCTATGATCATAGAAACGTACGTCCTCCGTGGCAATCAACGCATCAATAACACTTTGGGGTATATCCTTATAGTCCATATACCGACGGTTCTCACTCCCCTCGAAATACTTTCCTAAAATCTTTCCGTCCTCGGAATAAATCTCCGTGGCAAATTTATTCTTGGGGTTCTCTAACTCCTCGAATGTGGGCATAAAACCTAATTTACCTGCCGAAACGAGATAAAAAAAGAAAAATACTCCCGCAACAAAAACAATAAACAGCCCCCAGAAAATGGCAAAATCTTTCCAATATCTTTTAAACATCACTTCTCGTTTTTATTTTAGCTTACAAAGTTAGAAAATTAAATTTATATCTCTACCAATCAAGAATAATCTCTCTTTGCACTTCCATAAAAACGATCAAAACTTCTTGACATTCTGAATACCGATAGGATATCGTCTGTCACTCATCTTCTTATATTTAATCTAATAGATAGCATATGTTTCACGAAATACAAAGCTTGAAAAACAAATGAAATACTCTATTAAACGGGAAGCATTTTCCTTTCATTCTCCAATCAAAGACACCCCTGAACGTCTTTGAAACGTCTTTGATTCGAAAGTGATACGTGTTTAATCCCTAAGTACACCCTATATTCAACGGATAATGCACGAATCCTATACAGATAACTAACTAATCTACACTTCATTCATTAAATTTGTAGAGGGTGTCTCAAATTTGGTTTTGAGACACCCTCTTAAAGCACGCACCTAATCTAACAAATATCTCGTTAAATTCTATTTATTCTTTTTTAGCAATTCTCCTATTTTCTCTCTTAATATATCTCCACTCAATCCTTTATCTACAATCATATTATCCTCATCCAAAATATAAGTGAAAGGGATTGTCTGTAAACAATAAGACTGTATCATTTCAGTATATTTTCCATCAAAATTAGTAATATGTTTCCATTCCGTTATACTATTCTCCATAATAGCTTTTCTCCACATAGCCTATCTCTTCTTAACCCTTACACAGGGACACTAACGCAACACCAATTCCACACAAACATAACACATACACTTCCCGATATTGATGTTGTGTACTTGCTATGTATATGCTATGTTCATGCTCTAGGGAAAGGGTAGCCCAACCATAAAGAAAGGAGGGACTAGGGAGCTAGTTCTAGACAATTACGTTCATTCACTCCAAAACCTCAATCTTAACCTTTACATCATTAGCAGTACATCCATCCGTTTTGAATTCTATGATCATCCCAGTATGAGTCCACATCGTCTGGAAATCCCGATCTTTCAGTTCTCCTGCTTTTAATGGAAACGAGCGACGGGAACGAATCCCACTAGTTTCACCGTCCTCTCTTATGGTCAAAATAGCATCACAATCCAAGGTACCTTTCACCGTGATATGTAATCTTTGAGGAGTTTCTGTTTCCGTGTTATAGACGAAAGTGGCTAATTGCTTATTATTAATAGTAAACGTCTGTTCCTCAACAACTCCACCGGATGATTGCATCCACATGACAACTCCCAATACCAACATGATTAAAATCGCAAAAACATATAGAATTCTTTTCAATTTCTTACTCGTCATAAGTACCTATTTTTGTTATCAATAATTATTACAAAACTAGCAATTTAAGGTCAAATACCCAAAAAATAATTATTAGCTCGCAAAACTGCAAGATGCATCTTGCAGTTTTATTTAATTATTGCTTGTTATATCATGCAATTTTTATTAGATTTGCAGAAATGACCTGAAAAACATCAATATATGGAAAATCTATTTAGAACATTTAGATTATTTTGAACAACACCACAACAGATTTCATACGTTATCTACACGATCAAATTTCATGGAACAGCCGTCTGGTAGCTATACTTGGAGCAAGAGGAGTCGGCAAAACCACCTTGCTATTACAACATATAAAACTCCATGATAACATTAATGAAACTCTTTTTGTCACGGCAGATGACCTCTATTTTTCTACAAATACACTTTACGATCTTGCACTGAAATTTTATCAGCAAGGGGGAAAAAAGTTATATATTGACGAAATCCATAAATATCAAGCATGGTCCAGAGAGATTAAAAATATATATGATCAAATTCCCGAACTAAACGTAATATACACGGGTTCTTCTATTCTTGATCTGGAACAAGGAGGAGCCGATCTCAGCCGTCGCAAATTAGAATATCACATGACAGGATTGTCATTCAGGGAATATCTGAATATAGCCAAAAATATAAAATTACCCTTACATTCATTCGAAGACATATTATCTAATAAAATACAATTCCCATACGATAAGGAACGCCCATTACAATTATTTAAAGAGTACTTACAACAGGGTTATTACCCGTTTTTTAAAGAAGACGGTTATTACATTCGTTTGAAAAGTGTTTTAAATCAAACACTTGAAAATGATATTCCCCATTTCGCACAAATGAATATTTCCACGGCACAAAAGCTAAAAAGATTACTATATATCGTGGCACAAAGTGTTCCCTTTAAACCGAATTTCTCGAAACTTTCAAGAGATTTAGATGTGAACCGTAATTTTGTACCCGACTTGATGTTCTATCTCGAAAAAGCAGGAGTAATCAACCAATTACGAAATGATACCAAAGGAATAAAACTACTTGGTAAAGTGGACAAAGTGTATCTTAATAATACAAATCTTGCATACGCCATTTCAGACACTACACCAGATATTAGAAACGTGAGGGAAACGGTGTTCTTTTCTTTGATGCGAACCACCCAAGAAGTCACCACATCATCCGTTGCAGATTTCAATATTGGTAAATATACCTTTGAAATTGGTGGTAAAAATAAAGCACAAAAGCAAATTGAAGGAATAGAAAATGCTTATGTCGTAAAAGATGATATCGAATACGGATACAAAAACATTATTCCTCTTTGGGCATTCGGATTAACCTACTGAAAAAACTAAAAGATAAAAGTTGGAGGAATGCTTTCATCAGCTTTTAACTTTTAGTTTTTATCTTTCATCTTCCTAGTATTCATCCCAACTCTTAATCGCAATCTCGGTAGGGTCTACCTTGCAAATAGCATAGATAAAAGCACTGGCCAAACGGGCATTCGTGATCAACGGGATATTGTAATCCACGGCAGCACGACGGATTTTATAGCCATTATCCAGTTCCCGCTTCGTGTGATTTTTCGGGATATTGATAACCAGATCTATCTTCCGATCATGTAAATATTCCATGATATTTGGTTCCTTATCTTCATCCGGCCAGTAAAGGATTTGAGTATCAATTCCATTCTCTTTAAAGAATTTAGCCGTTCCTGCCGTGCTGTAAATATTATACCCTTTTTCGATCAGCATCCGGGTAGAGTTCAGCAACTCTACTTTGGAACGAGTCGGACCGGAAGAAATCAAAATGTTCTTCTTCGGGATACGATGGCCGACAGAAAGCATACTTTTCAATATAGCCTCGTAATAATTCTCCCCTATACAGCCTACTTCTCCCGTGGATGCCATATCCACTCCCAACACAGGATCAGCCTTCAAAAGCCGGGCAAAAGAGAATTGTGAGGCCTTCACTCCCACGTAATCCAGATCAAATACCGATTTATTCAAGGATTCAACCTTCTCGCCCAACATAATTCGAGTGGCCATATCGATAAAGTTATATTTCAATACTTTCGACACGAAGGGGAAACTTCTCGATGCCCGCAAATTACACTCGATGACCTTTATATCATTGTCTTTCGCCAAAAACTGCATATTAAACGGACCGGATATGTTCAGTTCTTTAGCGATGGAACGGGCAATCTTTTTAATTCGACGGATTGTCTCCACATAAAGTTTCTGTGCCGGAAAAACAATAGTCGCATCACCGGAATGTACTCCGGCAAATTCCACGTGTTCACTGATAGCGTAAGCCTTCACCTCCCCCTCTTGTGCCACGGCATCAATCTCTACCTCTTTCGCCTGTTCGATAAACTCGGACACCACGACAGGATGGTCTTTCGATACCTCTGCCGCTAACTCCAAGAAATGTAACAACTCATCTTTATTTGACACCACGTTCATCGCAGCTCCGGATAGCACGTAAGAAGGACGAATCAACACGGGAAAACCCACTTTATCCACGAAATGATAAATGTCCTCTATACTCGTTAATTCGCTCCACCGTGGCTGGTCAATACCCAACTCGTCACACATGGTAGAGAACTTCTGACGGTCTTCTGCCCGATCGATGGATTCGGGAGAAGTCCCTAGAATATTCACGTGTTGACCATACAATCGCATAGCCAAGTTATTCGGAATCTGGCCACCCGTGGAAACAACCACACCTTTTGGTTCTTCCAGTTCGATAATATCCATCACACGTTCGAATGACAACTCGTCGAAATAGAGACGATCACAGATATCATAATCCGTGCTGACCGTCTCGGGGTTATAATTAATCATTACCGAACGATAGCCGACTTTCCGGATTGTATTCAAAGCACTCACACCACACCAATCGAATTCCACGCTACTACCGATGCGATAAGCCCCCGACCCCAATACAATCACGGAACGCCCATCATGTTCGTATTTCACGTCATTTTCGGACCCGTTGTAGGTAACATACAAGTAATTTGTCATAGCCGGATATTCACCCGCCAGCGTGTCAATTTGTTTCACACATGGCAACACTCCCAGTTTTTTCCGATAATCCCGAACCTTCAACATTTTCTCATGGTGAGATAACGAGGTATTCTTCACGGTTAATCGTCCGATTTGGAAATCAGAGAAACCATATTGTTTTGCCTTACGCAATAAACTTTCACTGACATTCGTTTCTTTATCAAACTTACTTAATTCTTCTTTTAACAAGTGAATGTTTTCCAATCGTTGCAAGAACCAATGATCAATTTTCGTCAATTCATGAATTTTATCTACGCTATATCCCTTGTCGAAAGCCCCAGCAATGGCAAATATCCTGGAATCTGTCGGATTGACTAACTCTTCATCAATATCTTTTGTTTTCAACACGTTACCGACAAAACCATGCATTCCCTGCCCGATCATCCGAATTCCTTTTTGAATCGCCTCCTCAAAAGACCGTCCGATAGCCATGATTTCTCCCACACTTTTCATGGAAGAACCAATCACTTTAGAAACTCCCTCGAATTTATTCAAGTCCCAACGAGGTATTTTGCAAACCACGTAATCTAATGCCGGCTCGAAACATGCGGTGGTGACTTTGGTTACCGAGTTTTTGATCTCGTGTAACCCGTATCCCATACCCAATTTCGCGGCAACAAAAGCCAAAGGGTACCCGGTTGCCTTGGATGCCAATGCACTGGACCGTGAAAGACGAGCGTTTACCTCTATTACCCGATAATCTTCCGAGTTCGGATCCAGAGCATACTGCACGTTACATTCACCCACGATGCCTATATGCCGGATTATTTTTATAGCTATCGATCTCAATTTATGGTATTCACTATTACTTAAAGTCTGTGATGGAGCAACTACTATACTCTCCCCGGTATGAATTCCCAACGGATCGAAGTTTTCCATGTTACAGACGGTAATACAGTTATCGTATTTATCACGCACCACTTCATATTCTACCTCCTTCCATCCTTTCAAAGATTCTTCCACTAAAACCTGAGGAGAATAAGAGAAAGCACTCGTAGCCAACCGTTCCAACTCTTCTTTATTCGAACAAAAACCGGAACCCAATCCTCCCAGCGTGTAAGCAGCCCGAATAATCACCGGAAAACCTAGTTTATCCACCGCAGCGAATGCTTCTTCCATGTCACTGGCAGCAATACTTTTTGGTGTTTTCACGTTAATTTCTGCCAATTTCCCAGCAAAGATTTCCCGATCTTCGGTATCTATGATGGCTTGTACAGGCGTTCCGAGTACTTGCACGTTATACTTTTCTAAAACACCCGATTTATAAAGAGCCACTCCACAATTCAATGCAGTTTGTCCCCCGAAAGAAAGAAGAATACCATCCGGACGTTCCTTTTCGATCACCTGTTCCACGAATTCCGGTGTCACGGGTAAATAGTATATCTTGTCGGCTACCCCTTCCGATGTCTGTACCGTGGCTATATTCGGATTTATCAACACGCTGTAAATACCTTCTTCCCGAAGTGCTTTCAAAGCCTGTGATCCTGAATAATCAAACTCTCCGGCCTCCCCTATTTTCAACGCTCCCGATCCCAGAAGCAATACCTTTGTTATACCCATTCTTATTTTAGATTTAAAATTTTAGATTATAACCCACTAATCACCCCGCTTTTACTCATAAATCGTAATTAATCAATCGTAAATTAATTTGTTTTCAATTACTTTTTTGATGTTTTCATTGCAGCAATAAAATTGTCAAAAAGAAACTCCGTATCCACAGGACCACTCGATGCCTCCGGGTGAAATTGAGCCGAGAAAAAAAGTTTTTTCTTATGCCGGATGCCCTCGTTTGTGCCGTCATTCACGTTCACGAACAGCGGTTCCCAGTCAGTGGGAAGTGTTGTCTCATCTATCGCAAATCCATGATTTTGGGAAGTAATATAACAACGGGTTCCACCGGGGTTCATGACCGGTTGATTGTGACTTCTATGACCGTATTTTAATTTATAGGTAGAGGCCCCGGCAGCCCTTGCCATGAGTTGATTTCCCAAACAAATACCCATGATAGGGGTATTTCCTTTCAATGCTTTCCGTATATGCTCTATCGTTTCCTCGCAACGAGAGGGATCTCCCGGCCCATTAGAAAGAAAAATACCATCGAATTTTTCCTTCGTGAAATCGTAATTCCACGGAACTCGTTTCACGGTAACATCCCGTTTTAACAAGCATCGCAATATATTGTTTTTTACCCCGCAATCCACCAAAACCACTTTATATTTCCCATTCCCGTATTCCATAATCTTTTTCGTGGAAACCTCGGCAACGATATTGTCTTTGTTCGGATCGTAAAAAGGTATGTCTTCATCATCAAACAGTATTTTACCCAACATTGCTCCATGATCCCTTAACTTTTGAGTCAATGCCCGGGTATCTATACCAAAAAGCCCCGGAATCTGTTGTTCTTTTAACCAATCTCCGAGACTTTTTTGTGAATTCCAATGACTATACTGGGAAGAGTAATCCGAAATGACCAAAGCTTTACAATGAATCTTATCCGACTCGAAGAACTTGGATATTCCGTCTCGCTCGTCATCAACCGGGACCCCGTAATTTCCGATCATGGGATAAGTCGGAACCAGAATTTGCCCCCTATAAGAAGGGTCTGTTAAACTCTCTGGATAACCGGTCATTGCCGTATAAAAAACAACTTCCCCGGACACCGATTTCTCGTAACCAAAGGAAGTTCCCTCATAAACTGTCCCGTCTTCTAAAACGAGACGGGCTTTCTTTAATTCATGCATATTTATTCAATCAATCAACTATAAATTAAATTTTATGCAAAAATAAAGTGAATATATGAATTTACAAAGCATATTTATGAAAATAAATATTTTTAAGATTACAGGAATATCAACACACTGTATTCAAAAACTTATTAAACCGTGATGACAGGTATCGACTTTATTCTCATCGTGCCACTTCCAAATGCCTCGCATCCGCATAATATACCCTGTTATTAAGGTTGTAATATCCTCTCTTTATTTTATATTCCCATATTGAATATAAAACAAATTTCCCTAACTTTGTGAGGCGTAATATAAACACCTATGAGAAATAAAACGAAACGCCTATTGGCCATTCGAAAACTTATTGAGAACGAACAGATCTGCTCGCAGGAAGAACTATTGTTCAGACTAAAAGAACTAAATGTAGAGGCAACGCAAAGTACGTTATCACGCGATCTTAAATTTATGAGAGTAGCTAAAATACCTCACAAAGATAAAGGTTACATATATATTATTCCGGACAGTATTCAGAATGAACAAACCGATGAAAAAGCATCCACCATCGTGACGGACGCCATTTCAAGCATTGATTTTTCAGGGAATATTGCCGTGATGAAAACTCTTCCCGGATATGCGAAAGCCGTGACCGTTCTAATTGATAATGAAAATTATTTTGAGGTACTAGGAACTATCGGCGGTGACGATACAGTTCTTATTGTCATGCGGGAAGGCGTTACCCATAACGAGTTACTGGATGCTCTCTCGTCTATACACGCTAATATTCATTCACTATTTAAATAATCATTTTGAATTTTCAACTTTCAATTTTGCATTATATCGAAAATAGTTTGTAAACTTGCACCCCGTATTTTCAAGAATATAAGCATGAATATTATAACTAAGAAAACGGAATTAAGCACCGTTATCGAGAAGTTGAAGAGTGAGGGAAAAACGGTGGGTTTAGTGCCAACAATGGGTGCACTTCACGAAGGTCACATATCCCTCGTGAAAGCGTGTAAAAAAGGAAATGATATTGCCGTGGTCAGCGTATTCGTGAACCCGACGCAGTTTAATGATAAAGAAGATTTGAAACGTTATCCCCGTACGCTGGACAAAGATGTAGCTTTACTAGAAAAAAACGGATGTGATTACGTGTTCGCTCCCAGCGTGGAGGAGATGTACCCGGAAGAAGATACACGTGTATTTAACTTCGGATACGTGGAAAGTGTTATGGAAGGAGCAAAACGTCCGGGACATTTTAATGGCGTGGGACAAATCGTAAGCAAATTATTCGACATTGTACGGCCACACCGGGCATATTTCGGAATGAAGGATTTCCAGCAAATCGCAGTGATTAAAAACATGGTGAAACAATTACATTATGATCTCGAAATTGTTTCATGCCCTATCATCCGGGAAACAGACGGGCTGGCCATGAGTTCCAGAAATACTTTACTGGAACCGGAATACAGGAAAAATGCCCCGCATATTCACAAAGTACTCGAAGAAGCTACTCACTTAACTTCCCAAATGAACGTGGAAGAATTAAAAAAATGGGTAGTAGACGAAATCAATAAAAACCCTTATCTGGAAACTGAATATTTTGAGATCGTGGACGACACAGAACTGAAAACTATTCAAGACTGGAGTGAAAACAATGTAAAAGTTGGATGCATCGCGGTTTATGCCGGTAAAATCCGATTAATTGATAATATTGTATTTTAAACTAACACGAAGATGTTTATAGAAGTAGTAAAATCTAAACTTCATAAGGTTACCGTTACTGATGCTAACCTTCAGTACGTGGGCAGTATCACTATTGATGAAGCTCTGTTAGAGGCAGCTAACATGATCGAAAACGAAAAAGTTCAGATCGTGAACATTAACAATGGTGAGAGATTCGATACCTATATCATCAAAGGAGAACGCAATTCGGGTATTATTTGCCTGAATGGTCCGGCAGCACGTAAATGTGCCGTGGGTGACGTGATCATTATTATCTCATACGCTTCAATGGATTTTGAAGAGGCTAAATCACACAAACCTACGTTGGTTTTCCCGGACACTGCAACTAATAAACTTATTTGACATATCATGGATTATTTATCACTTATCGAGAAAAAAATCGCATATACGACAAAAGAAGCTGAAAATACACTGAGTATGTGGAGATTCAAAAATGATAAGATCGTTTTCACAAACGGTTGCTTTGATATTCTCCATAAAGGACATATAGAATACTTGGCTAAAGCGGCTTCTCTGGGGACTAAATTGGTGATCGGATTGAACACTGATGCTTCTGTAAAGCGATTGAAAGGAGATTCCAGACCTGTAAACGACGAGAATGCTCGAGCATTATTATTAGCTTCTCTTGTATTCGTTGATGAAGTGATCTTTTTCGATACGGACACTCCTCGTGATCTGATTAATTTCGTTCAACCAGACGTGTTGGTAAAAGGCGGAGATTATAAATCCGAAGACATTGTAGGTTATGATATAGTAAAGGCCAAGGGAGGAGAAGTGATTACTATTAATTTCATTGAAGGATATTCAACTACCTCTATGATCGAAAAGATGAAAAAATAATCGTGTATTTCTTTTTAAGAGATAACACATTCTGTCATAATAAATTGGAAATAGAATATAATAAAATCCTATTTCCAATTTTTTTATATTCTACCTGTTAGTAACTGTTAATATCTCGTGTATTCATGGTGGAATAAAAAAGAACTAAAAAGAATAACTTTATTTTGATTTCTCGATTTCGAATTCAAGTAATAATAGAATTAAAAAATGCAAGAATAGTTATTCAAATTATTCCAATTCCTTTCTACAAAATACTAACATCAATTCACGAGAATTTCACCAAATACTTTTTCAAAGTCTGTTTTACTAACAATTGTGGATAACTTAAAAATAGATCTCATTATCAAGTATTAATAAAATTATAACCTGTGAATAACTCTCCACTCCATAAATAATAATGATTAAAACAAAAGAATAGTCTATTTTTTATACCAAAAACTCACAGTCTATTATAATACTCATATTTCTTTTTAAAAAAAATAAAAGATAATATATATATGATATTGTTGTTGGGAACTTGTTACTTTTGTCTGTTGAATCACATTTAATGAAGACAAAGTTATTATGAATCCTTTAAAGAAACTAATGGGGGAAACTGTGATTTATGGTTTCTCGACAATACTTGGACGGTTTATAAATTGGTTGCTGGTTCCACTGTATACTAGGGTACTTTCTCCGGTCGATAATGGTATATTCACGAACTTGATGGGATATGTCGCTTTATTAGTTGTATTGTTGACTTATGGTACAGAAACGGGGTTCTTCCGCTTTGCAACTAAAGATAATAAAGACCGGGTGTTTTCAACCTTATTGACTTCTTTACTTTTTACTTCGACTTTGTTTTTATTACTCTGTTTTTCGTTTCTCCCACAAATTGTCAGTTTTCTTGAGGTGGGGAACCACCCGATTTACTTCGTTTTATTGATTGTAACGATCGCAATTGACGTAGTGAGTACTTTGCCTTTCGCACTATTGAGAATGGAAGGAAAAGCCCTTCGTTTCGGGGTTATTAAATTCGTGAATATACTCATTAACGTGGGGTTGAACTTGTTTTTCTATTTGCTCTGTCCGTTTTTGGAGAAAAAAGGGATTTCTGTTCCTTTCTATCAGGCTGATGGTGGAGTAGTTTATATTTTCATTTCCTATCTGGTTTCTTCTGTTTGTACGTTGGTGATGTTGTTTCCTTATATTTTCCGGTTCAAATTTGTTTTCTCGTTCTCTTTGCTGAAAGATATTTTGAAATATTCATACCCGATCTTGATCGTGAGTGTTGCCGGGATGATTAATTTACAGGGAGATAAGATTTTGATGCCTAAAATTTTAGGAGATGGGGAAGAGGCTTTGGCTATAACCGGGATATACGGGGCAAGTTATAAATTGGCTTTGGTGATGTATATTTTCACACAAGGGTTCCGTTTTGCTTTCGAACCTTTCTTTTTCAATTATGCCAAGCATAACGATTCCAAGAAAATATACCAGGATGTACTGCTCTATTTTACCGGATTCGGTTTAATGATATTTTTAGGGGTTATGTACTTTTTGGATGTATTAAAATATTTCTTAGGATCAGAATATTTCAGCGGGTTGACGATATTGCCTTGGGTATTGATGGCTAATTTGTTCCAAGGAATTTACTATTCGTTGTCCTTGTGGTATAAATTGACGGATAAAACGATATACGGAGCTTATATGGCGATTATCGGTTGCGTGATCACGATAGGAGGAAACGTGATTTTCTTGCCGAAAATAGGTTTTATGGCTTCTGCCTACTCCGTTTTCACGTGTTTTTTAGTTATGACGATTTTATCTTTTATCTTGGGAAGACATTTTTACAAGATCAATTATGATATACCTAAGATTATTTTCTATTTTGCGATTTGTTTATTGTTCTATATTGTCGGTGGCTATATAAAATTTGACAATAACTTGGTGACTTGTTTGGCTCGTTTACCGTTATTCGTACTCTTCGTGTATATTTTTATAAAAAAAGAGATGAGTTTTTTACTGACAAAAGATTTTATGTACAAGTTAATTCATAAAAAATAGCTATCTTAGCGCAATTTATGGAAGTAGTTAAAATGTGATTAACATACAAATTTACAGAGAGAATGAAGATTAAAATAGTGAATAAATCGAAGCATCCGCTTCCGGAATATAAGACAAAATTATCTGCCGGTTTAGATATACGGGCTAATATTGATGAACCTATCATGTTGAAATCGTTGGAAAGGAAACTTGTTCCGACTGGTTTATTTATCGAATTACCTGATGGTTACGAGGCTCAGATGCGTCCGCGGAGTGGATTGGCTTTAAACGAAGGAATCACTTTGTTGAATACTCCGGGAACGATTGACGCTGATTATAGAGGGGAAATCGGGGTTATTTTAGTGAATTTGTCTCATGAAGTAACACAGATTAATGACGGGGACAGAATTTGCCAGATGGTGATTAATAAGGTTGAACAGGCTGAATTAATTGAAGTGGAGGAATTGGGCGAAACGGAGAGAGGGAGAGGAGGTTTCGGTCACACGGGTAAACAATAAATCATTTATAATGACTAAACTAGGTCGATTATTATTTGTTTTTTTATTGCTTTTGTGTACTACTCAGCTTTTTGCTGATAAAAAGAAAGTGGTAGAACCTACTTTAGAAGGTGAGGCTAAAGTACAGTTTGATTATGCTTTCATGGAAGGGGTACGTTGTAAAGTTTTAGGTGACTTGAAATCTGCTATTGCCTATTTCGATCAGTGTATGAAGATTTATAACAAAAGTGCTGCGGTACGTTATGAATTATCTAGTATATTGGTGTTAGGAGAGGATTATACGCTACCTTTACAACTGATGCGGGAGGCTGTGGAATTGGAGCCGACAAATATTTGGTATAATTTATTGTTGGCTAATATTTTGCAGAGAAAATCGATGATTGAAGAGGCCTGTAAGGTATATGATAAATTGATATTATTGCATCCCGAGAGAGAGGATTTTTACATCGTGGAGACTGATTTATATTCTTCCGTGGAAAAGTGGGATAAGGCTATAAATGTGTTGGACCGTTACGAGAAACAGTTTGGAATAAGTGAGCCGGCTATTATTGAAAAGGCTAAATTGTATTCCAAAATGAATGATGTAAAAAATGCCTCGGTGGAAATCATGAAGTTGGTGAAGAAATATCCTGAAAAAACAGATTATTTGGGTTTATTAGCTGAACTGTATTTGTCACATGATCAAGAGAAGAAAGGTCTTCAATTATTGAATAAAATCGTAAAAAATGATCCGGACAATGGTTTTGTACGACTTTATTTAGCTGATTATTATCGTACAAAAAATGATTCTTTAAATACGGAAAAATATATTCGTTCGGTCTTGTTGAATGATAAGGTTGAAAATGGATTGAAGGTTCAATATTTGCTGAAGTTATTAGTTAACCAAAACGATGCGAATATTTCTTTGGATCATATCTATTCTTATGTGCAAGTATTGTTAGAAAAATATCCTGAAGATATAGCCGTTAGGACTTTAAATGCTGATTTTTTGAAACGATATAATAGGCTGGAGGAATGTAAGGGTGAGCTGGAATTTCTTATTTCTAAGGAGAAAAATAATTATTTGGTTTGGGAAGAGTTGTTGATGTTATATAATCAATTGGAAGACACGACTGCTATGTATCGTGGTGGGTTGGAATGTCTGAAATATTTCCCGAATGAGCCGTTACCTTACGTGATGATCAGTTTGCCTTTACTGATTCGAAAAGATTTAGAGAGAGCAAAGGGATATTTGGAACAAGGACTTGCCTTGTCTCCGGATAATTCTCCTATTAAGGCTCAGTTTTTTGCCTATCTTGGTGAAGTATATTATAAGCAGGATAGTGTTGAACAGGCTTTTGCTATGTTTGACAGTACTTTGTTGATAAATCCAGGTGATATAATGACATTAAATAATTACAGCTATTATCTTTCATTGCGAAATGAGCATTTGGATAAAGCTGAAAAAATGATTTCAACGGCATTGAGTGCTGATCCGAATAATTCGACTTTTTTGGATACTTACGCTTGGGTCTTGTTTAAAAGTAAAAATTATTCTTTGGCTAAATTTTATATGCGTTCAGCTATTGAGAACGAGAAAAATCCAAGTGGAGTTTTATATGAACACTATGGAGATATTTTATTCATGAACGGAGAAAAGGAGGAGGCTGTGAAAATGTGGCAGAAAGCATTGGAATTTAGAGATGAAGAATGTGGTGATTTAAAATATAAGATAGAGAATGGTTTATCGGTAGATCATGAGAAGTAGTTGTGTTTTATTATTGATTTTATTGTGTTTCGTGTCGTGTAGATCCGTGAAGGAGATTACGGAAAATCGCAGAGATTTACCGAATATTACTGAAGGAAAATTGTTTAAAAATATTATTTCTAACGAGTTAGATTATAATACTATATATGCGAAGAAAGTTGATTTATCTTTGAAGGATAACAAGAATTCCCATAGTCTTAAAGCTATTTTAAGAATACAAAGAGATAGTTTTATATGGGTTTCAGTTAGTGCTGCTTTGGGAGTTGATGTAGCCAGACTACTATTAACTCCGGATAGCGTTAAATTTATAAGCCCGAGAGAGAAGAAATATTTTGTTTCGGATTATAGCTATTTTGCGGAACGTTTTGACGTGGGTTTGACATTTGATTGTTTTCAACGGATACTAACAAATCAATTCTTTGATTTTGAATCTTGTACCACGGAGGCTGTGCGGGGAAAGCGTTATAAATTTGATAAGTCGGGTAACGATTATGTATTGTATAGTTTAGAAGAAAAAGCATTGGGGAGAAAATTGAAGAAATTATACAAGAAAAGGAGAAAGAATAAAGAATTTTCTTTAGTGTTGCAGAAAATACATATTGATCCGGATTGTTTCAGACCTAATGCTGTTTCTATCGAGGATTTGGAAGAGGGTGTCGGAATGAGCGTGAAATACAAGAATATAAAGGATTTTAGTGGAAAATTGTTTCCCGGGAAAATAACTTTTAATGTATTTTCGGATAATGATAATTGGGAAGTTATATTGAATTTTGACCGGTTAGAATTTGACGTGGAAGTTTCACCTAATTTTAAAATACCTAGTAAGTATAAAAGAATATATTAGCATGGATATTTGTCGTAACATATTAATCGTGATTTTCTTGTTTTCTTTCACTTTTTCTTATTCGCAGTCGATTGACGCTATTAAAAAGAAAAATGAAAAGACGGAAAGGGAAATTGCGTATTTGAATAAGTTACTGGAAAATGCCCGTAAAGATAAATCTTCTACTATACAGAAAGTATCGATCATCAACCAGAAAATCGATAAGGGAAAAGAGATGATTCAATCTCTTATGAACGAGGTGAATTACCTTGATGGTCAGATTAAAAAGAATGAGTCTGTTAAATACGGTTTGGAATCTGATAAACAACGGATGCTGGAATTCTATTCTAAGATGGTGTACGAGACTTGGAAAAAGAGAAATGAATCGGATAAATTGATCTACATATTTTCTTCTTCGAGTTTTGCTCAAGCTTATGCCCGGTATAAATATTTTGAACAGGTTCAGGACTATTCCAAGCGGCAGATTCAGTTAATTGAGCAGACAAACGATTCATTGACCGCTATTAATAGAGAATTGAGTAAATTGATAATTCTGAAAAGTGAAACACAGTCTAAAATTACTTCTCAAAATAATCAGTTGATCAGGGAACAAAATGAGGCGAACACGTATATAGCGGATTTGAAGAAAAAGGAAAAAGAACTTCTACGAAAGTTGAATATTGAGATTAAAAACAGAGAACGTTTTAAAAAAGAATTGGAGAAACTCATTGCTGCTCAGGCTAAAAAGTCGGGGAGTAAAAATTCTACATATAAATTAACACCAGAAGAGAAACTTATTTCCGACGATTTCGCTAAAAATAGAGGAAAGTTACCTTGGCCTGTTGAACAGGGATTTGTGTCGGAGAAATTCGGGGTGAATGTACACCCTGTTTTTAAACAGGTGAAGTTAAATAATGCAGGAATTACTATTACGACATCCCGGAATGCTGATGTTAGAGCGGTATTTAAGGGTGTAGTGACGGAAATAATGTTTATCCCGGGGGATAATAACGTTGTGATTGTGCGGCATGGAAATTATTTGACGGTATATTCGAACTTGGTGGAGATATTTATTAAGAAGGGGGATACCGTCAATGTGAAACAAAAAATTGGCAAGCTGGCTGTGAGTAGTGGTAATAACAGTACGTTAAATTTTCAAGTTTGGAGAGATAAAGACAATTTAGATCCACAATTATGGTTAACGCCTTGGTAGAGTAGGAGTATGTTTGAAAGATTAATAATATACTTTATAGGTGGTTGATATTTAAAAATATTTTACTTACATTCGCTAGATGGTAGATAGTGAGAATACTGTTTTTTATAGCTGCGGTATATGAGTAAAATGGTGAGTAAAAAAGGCTTGGTTATGATTGCGATGATCGTTATTAATTATTTGAAAAAGCGATGGACAAATTAGAGTTTTCGATTGCCTCTGAAATTGGTAATATCGTTAAAGTTGAGAACTTTATCGATTATTTCTCGGATGTTTATAATGTCGAACCGGATGTGTTCGGCAAGATAAGTTTGTGTGTTATTGAAGCTGTTAATAATGCAATTCTTTATGGAAATAAACTGGATTCTTCAAAGCATGTTAAATTTTCAGTTTACGAGGAAGAAAAGCGTTTATTCGTGGCCGTGAAAGACGAGGGAGAAGGTTTTGATTATTCTTATATTCCGGACCCTACTTTACCGGATAATATAGAAAAAGATGCAGGACGTGGTCTTTATTTGATGAAAACGCTTTCTGATGATTTGATTTTTGAAGATGGTGGATCAAAGGTGACCATGGTTTTCAATTTATAATATATAGATGAGCGAACTTCTTTTTTTTAGTGAGGAATGTGATATTCCTTCTTTTTTTAATGAAGAGAGAGTGAAACAATGGCTACAAGCTGTTGCTGATGATTATTCGTTTCAATTAGGAACGATCTCTTTTATTTTTTGTAATGATGATTATATCCTGGATGTAAACAGGAAATATTTGAATCATGATTATTACACCGACGTTATTACTTTTGACTACTCCGAGAGAAAAATATTGTCAGGTGATGTTTTTATCAGTCTTGATACAGTTCAATCCAATGCTTTAGAATTCAATACAACTTATGAAGATGAATTACATAGGGTTGTCGTACACTCTGTACTTCATTTAATAGGTTTTAAAGATAAATCAGATGCTGACGCGAAAGAGATGCGTCAAAATGAAAATCATTGCTTAGAATTGCTTAAAACGATATAATTATGTCACAATTACTGCCCGTATATGATGTTATTGTAGTAGGGGCCGGACACGCTGGTTGTGAGGCAGCTTGTGCTGCAGCTAATTTAGGATCGAAGACGCTACTTATTACATTGGATATGAATAAGATAGCGCAAATGTCTTGTAATCCGGCTATGGGTGGTATTGCTAAAGGTCAGATTGTTAGAGAGATAGATGCTTTAGGTGGTGGATCTGGTATTGTAACAGATAAAAGTACAATCCAATTCCGTATGCTGAACCTATCTAAAGGGCCCGCTATGTGGAGTCCGAGGGCTCAATGTGATCGAATGATTTTTTCTGCCGAATGGAGAGATAGGGTGGAACATACCGATAATCTGGATTTGTGGCAGGATGATGTGATCGAACTTCTTTTGGATAAAGATAGAGTTACCGGGGTCAAAACTAAATTAGGGATTTCTTTTAGCTCCCCTCGTGTGATTTTGACTAATGGAACCTTTTTAAACGGTCTGATGCATATCGGACGAGTTAGCTTTCCCGGTGGTCGAATTTCAGAACCGGCTACTTATGGTTTATCCGATCAGTTGAAAGAATATGGTTTTGCTGTCGGGCGGATGAAAACGGGTACTCCGGTTCGTATAGATGGTCGAAGTATTGATTTTTCTAAATTAACTCGTCAGGATGGAGATAATGATTTCCATAAATTCTCTTTTCTGAGTTTCGCGTATACGAATTCACTTGAGAAGAGACCTTGCTATATCGCCTATACGAATAAAGTCGTACATGATATTTTACGGGAAGGATTTGATGATAGTCCTTTATTTAATGGTACGATAAAAAGTATAGGTCCTCGTTATTGTCCGAGTATAGAAACTAAATTAGATACTTTTTCAGATAGAGATAGTCATCATTTGTTTTTGGAACCGGAAGGGGAGAAGACAACCGAATATTATTTGAATGGATTTTCTTCTTCTTTACCTTGGGATATTCAATTGCGGGCATTGAGAAATGTGGAGGGTTTTGAGAATGTAAAAATTTTCAGACCAGGTTATGCTATTGAGTATGATTTTTTCCAACCTACTCAATTGTATCCGACTTTAGAAACAAAATTAATCAAGGGACTTTATTTTGCCGGACAAATAAACGGGACTACCGGATACGAGGAGGCAGCGGCTCAAGGATTGATGGCCGGAATAAATGCCCATCTTTCACTTCATGAAAATAGAGATTTCGTACTGAATCGAGATCAGGCTTATATTGGAGTACTGATTGATGATTTAGTTACAAAAGGGGTAGATGAACCTTACCGTATGTTTACTTCTCGTGCGGAGTATAGAATTTTATTGAGGCAGGATGATGCGGATGCCCGGTTGACTCCTTTAGGATATTCTCTAGGTCTTGTGAAAGAAGATCGTTTTGCCGTGTTTGAAGATAAAATTTTGAAACGTGATCGGTTGATGGATTTTGTTACTAATTTTAGTATTTCACCCGAAGAAATTAATCCGACTTTAGAAAGTTTAAAATCTTCGCCTATCCGCCAAAAAATAAAATTGATTGATATTATTTCGAGACCACAGGTAACCATTCCTAAAATTGTAGATTCAATTCCTTCTTTGAAAGAATTTATTTTTGATAATAATTTGCGGGAAGAAATCATAGAGGCTGCCGAAGTTTTAATTAAATATTCAGGATATATCGAGAGAGAAAAATTAATAGCTGATAAATTGAATCGGTTAGAAAATTTAGTTATTGCGAATAAATTTAATTATATGGAGATAACTTCTCTCTCTTATGAAGCTCGTCAAAAATTGACAAAGATTAATCCGAAAACCATTGGACAGGCATCACGTATTACAGGAGTATCACCTTCTGACATCAATGTTTTATTGATTTTATTGGGAAGATAAAAGAAATGTTTCACGTGGAACATTGAAAATAGTGCGAAGGGTACTATTGAATAAATCTGGGTAAAAAGGTATATTTGTAGGGTAAAAATTACAAACAAAAACCGAGGTATAAAATGGAAATTATTGAAGGAAATTTAATTGATATAGAAAACAGGGAATTTTATCCTTGCGCTATATCTATATCTGAAGGAAAGATCATAAATATAGAAAGGAATTCTAATTCGTATGATCAATATATTTCGCCGGGATTTATAGATGCGCATGTCCATGTGGAAAGTTCCATGTTAATGCCTGTCGAGTTTTCTAAATTAGTAATTCCGAATGGAACAGTGGGAGTGGTTGCCGATCCGCATGAAATTGCCAATGTTTTAGGGGTAGAAGGGGTGGAATTGATGGTAAATAATGGAAAAAAGGCACCTTTAAAATTCTTTTGGGGTATTCCTTCATGTGTTCCCGCAACTTCATTCGATAAACCGGGGTCCATTTTATCCATAGAAGACACTGATAAATTAGCAAAAACTGGAAAATTTACAATGCTTTCTGAGGTCATGGACGTTCCTGGCGTTATAAATAATGATCCGGATGTCATTGGAAAAATAGAAATAGCTAAGAAATACCGATTAAAAATAGATGGTCATGCACCGGAACTTGTGGGTGATCCATTGAGTTTATATATTGCTCATGGTATAGAAACCGATCATGAATCTTCGACCATAGAAGAGGCAGAAGAAAAAATTTCGAAAGGAATGCATATCATGATCAGGGAGGGAAGTGCTGCTAAAAACTATAATGAATTAAAATCATTGATTGCTACACGTACGGATAGCGTTATGTTTTGTACGGATGATTCACATGCTGACGACTTATTAAATGAAGGTCATATTAATAAAATTGTCAAAAAAGCATTGGCTGATGGCTTTGGTATTTTTGATATTTTGCAGATTGCTTGTCTTAATCCGGTACGTTTTTATAATCTGAATATAGGAACTTTGCATATCGGAGATAATGCGGATTTCATTATTTTGGATGATATAGAATCTTTGAATATACGTTCCACTTATATTCGTGGGGAGGTAGTCTATGGTGAAAACAGTTCTAAAAATAATTCGGTTTGTGATGTACCTTTATTAAATAAGTTTCATCATGATGAAATAAGTTTATCTGATCTTCATACTAATGTTTTTGGAGATGTTACCTGTATTCAAGTAAAATCTGATAGTCTTTTGACAGATCGTAAAATCCTTCATTTCGATGAAAAGATAGAAAATTTTCAATCGGATTTAGATAAAGATGTTTTGAAAATAGTTTATTTAAATCGTTACTTTAATTCTAAACCGCAGGTCGGTTTTATTTCGGGCATCGGTTTAAAGCGGGGGGCTTTTGCTTCTTCTATATCACATGATTCGCATAATATTATTGCGGTGGGTTGTACCGATCAAGATTTAATGCTTGCAATAAATGAATTGATAAAAGAAAAAGGTGGTTTAGTCGTGAATGAGGAGGGCAAATTACACTCTTTACCCCTTCCTATCGGTGGTATTATAAGTGATAGAAGTGGGGAAGAAGTGGCAGATCGCTATATGAAATTGAATGAAATACTTTCAAAAATGGGAACACCTTTAAAATCTCCTTTCATGACACTTTCATTTATGGCATTAATTGTAATACCTACTTTAAAGATAGGAGAAAAAGGAATCTTTGATTTTGAGAAGTTTGATTTTGTGAAATAGTATATGGCAGAAGATGAATTTGGATTGAAAGAGAAAGTCAGTAAATTACCTACGACTCCGGGAGTGTATCAATTTTTTGATGCAAATGGAGTAATTATATATATAGGTAAGGCTAAGAATCTGAAAAACAGAGTTTCATCTTATTTTGTGAAGACAAATCAGACCTCTAAAACAATGGTTTTGGTCCGTAAAATACGGGATTTGAAGTACATTGTGGTTAATACAGAGGAAGATGCGCTATTACTAGAGAATAATTTGATCAAAAAATACAAACCCCGCTATAATATTCTGTTGAAAGATGATAAAACGTACCCTTGGATTTGTATTACAAAAGAGGCTTTTCCACGAGTTTTTACCACTCGGAAATTTATCCGGAACGGTTCAGAGTATTTTGGGCCTTATACTTCGGCTAAATATGCTAACACCTTGATTTCCTTGATAAAATCACTGTATAAATTGAGAACTTGTAATTTATCTCTCAATAAATCAGCTGTTTATAGTGGAAAGTATAAAGTATGCCTGGAATATCACATCGGAAATTGTATGGGGCCTTGCGTTGGGTACGTGCAGGAAGAGGAATATATGGAATATATTGCACAGATCCAGAATATTTTGAAAGGAAATATTTCTTCCGTGATCGATTTTATGACTCGAAAAATGAAGGAATACACTGTTTCTCTTCAATTCGAAAAGGCACAGGAAATGAAGGAGGCCATAGAAGCATTGAAAACTCATCAAACAAAATCCACTATAGTAAGTACCTCAATAAACGATATAGATGTATTTTCTTACTTGGAAGATGAAAAATATGCCTATGTGAATTACTTGAGAATTGTTCATGGAGCTGTGAATCAAGTGCATACTATTGAATTAGAGAAAAAATTGGATGAATCGAAAGAGTCTTTACTTTCTTTTGCCATTTTTGAGATCCGCCAATTGGTAAATAGTCGCTCTAGGGAGGTTCTAGTACCTTTCTACCCGGATGTATTGATGGAAGGAATGAACTATGCTATCCCGCAAAGAGGGGAGAAAAAACAACTATTGGAGTTATCTGAACGGAACGTGAAATTCTTTAAAATGGATCGGGAGAGGCAGCGGGGATTACGGCGGCAGGATAGTAAATTAGATCTACTAAATACGATAAAAAATGATCTGAAATTACCTCGATTACCTCATCGGATGGAATGTTTCGATAACTCTAATATACAAGGAACCAATCCTGTAGCCTCTTGTGTCGTTTTTATTGACGGTAAACCGGCAAAGCGGGAATACAGACGTTTCCACGTGAAAACTGTTATTGGGGCAAATGATTTCGCTTCGATGGAAGAGATATTGTACCGTCGCTATCACCGGGTACTTGAAGAGGGTGGGGAGTTGCCTGATTTGATTGTGGTGGATGGTGGAAAGGGGCAATTAAGTTCAGCCGTGGCCACATTACGTAAATTGGATTTGTTGGAAAGAGTGCCTATCATTGGTTTGGCCAAGCAAATGGAAGAAATATATTATCCCGGAGATAAAGATCCTTATTTGTTAGCGAAAACTTCCGTGGCTTTAAAGACATTAATGCATATCCGGGACGAGGCTCACCGTTTTGGTATCACTTTTCATCGTAAATTACGAGAGAAAAAACAAACAATCAGTGTATTAAGTGAAATTAAAGGTATAGGTGAGAAAACAGAAGTATCTTTATTACAATATTTTAAATCTGTAAATGCTATAAAAGAGGCATCTCGTGAAGAGTTAGCAAAAGCCATAGGTCCGGCTAAAGGAAATATTGTGTATGATTATTTTCATTCTGCTGTTTCTTAATAATTTTATATCTTTGTGTGTATTTCAGTGTAATGGATGAAACTAATATTCTGCTAGAAAGATTAAAGGCTAATGATGAGGCGGCTTATCAAGAGTTGTTTGAGACTTATTTCAAACAGTTACATCATTTTGCCGAGTGAATGGCGTTTGATTCTGAGGTTGTCAGTAAATACAGTTGCTTTTTCCCAAACAGCTAAAATCTCAGTTAATTTCACGGGAACTCCACTTTCAGAAGTTTTTGCAGAATTGGGAAAACAGGTTAAAATGGTTTTCTTGTATGACCATAAATTGGTTGAATCTAAAGGAAAAGTTTCTTTAAAGACAGACAATCAGAAATTAGAAAAGGTATTAAAAGAATGGATAATAATCTTGAGGCCGGATCGGTAGCTAAGGATTTTGAAATGCGTGATCGTGATGGTAATTTGGTGAAGCTTTCAGATTTTAAGGGAAAACTTGTTTATATGGATATTTGGGCAACATGGTGTGGGCCGTGTGTGGAAGAAATTCCTAATATGGAAAAATTATATCAACACTATAAAGATGATTCGCAGATTCTATTAGTGAGCGTATCAGTGGATAGTAAAAAGAACCTTTGGGAGAAAAAATTAGATGAAGACAAACCTCAATGGCCGCAATATATAGTTGATGGAGCTTTAAAGGATAAATTGTACAATGAATACATAATAACCGGAATACCTCGTTTTATGATGTTTGATAGTGAGGGTAGAATTATCACAATCAATGCGATGAGACCTTCTAACGGTAAACTGATTCCGTTTATAGAAGAACAGTTGTCCAAACCGAAAGAGATAAAAGGTCCCGGTGGTATGAAAATGATTAAACTGAAGTAATCTAAGATTAATATAAACTATTACCCCTTAAGAGTGTATAAACTTTTAAGGGGTTTATTCATTCATAATATCTGTTTGTCTATCGATAGAGGCTTGGTGGATGGCTTTGAACACGCGCTCCACGAGTTCTTCACTCAAATTATTCTTGCGGGCCTCTTCAAGAACACGGGTTAGAATTTTTTCCCAGCGATCCGGTTGGAGAATGGTAATATTGTTTTGTTTTTTATACGTCCCGATCTCTTCAATAATTTTCATCCGGTTGGTAAGGACTTCCATGATCGTGTTATCTAGTGTATCTATTTTTTCCCGGAGTTCTTCGATGATTAAGGTACTATTTGAGTTGTTAGGATGTTCTTCTCGGATAATCAAATGGGTTAAAATTTGATTTAATTGATCGGGGGTAATTTGTTGAAAAGCATCACTTAATGCGCAATCCGGATTTACGTGAGACTCGATGATTAATCCGTCGAATCCCAGGTCCATCGCTTTTTGGGATATTTCTTGAATATATTCCCTATGGCCGCTGATGTGGCTGGGGTCACAGAAAAGCGGTAGATTTTTGATGCGTCGCTTTAATTCAATCGGTATTTGCCATTGAGGCATATTACGATAGCGAGTGCTATTATAGGACGAGAATCCACGATGAATAGCACCTAATTTTGTAATACCACACAAATAGAGGCGTTCAAAAGCACCGATCCATAGTTCTATGTCAGGGTTTACCGGATTCTTGACGAGAACCGGAATATCAACTCCTTTTAAAGATTCGGCGATTTCTTGAACGGCAAACGGGTTTGCCGTGGAACGGGCACCAATCCATACCATATCCATCCCGTATTTCAGAGCGACTTCCACGTGATGGACATTAGCAACTTCTGTGGAAATTTTCATTCCCAGTTCCTTTTGGATATTTTGCAGCCAAGGCAGTCCTTTTACTCCGACTCCTTCAAAGCAATTCGGACGGGTTCTAGGTTTCCATATTCCGGCTCGTAAAACTTCTATCCCATTGTTTTTCAGTTTAGTTGCCGTGTTAAAAAGTTGTTCTTCACTCTCAGCGCTGCAAGGACCTGCGATCATTAACGGACGTTCTTGTCGGGTAAATAGATTCCATTCGGAATAAGATTGTATTTCTAATGGCTTGGTCATTTTAACTACAAAATTAGAATTCAAAGATATTCTTTTCTTTTCTAAAAATGGAGCTATCCCTTTACTTTTTGGATAGCTCCCGGAGGATGGTGTGTTTTAACAAAATGTTCCGTGTTTAAAATTGAATTTAGATACTTTTTTAGTGGAAGTTTTCTTACTTGATCCTTTTGAAAGAGGTACATGGTTTTGTGTGTTCTTGTTGCCTTTCTGAAGATTTGATTTTTGTGTTTTCATGATAGTTTTTTATAGATTTAAATTAAAAAACCCGGCTGGGATTAGCCGGGTTGAATGAATATGATATGTGTTACTTACATTTTTACAGGTAATACAAGGTCATCCCAGCTGTTGTTGAGGTAATAATAATAGTAGTAATAATAACGACCTGTATGTGAAAAAATAGTATTCATGTCTATAGTTTTAAATAAAAAAGGCCCCGAAATTCGGGGCCTGTATATTTTATATGATGACAATATTCCCCCTTTACTTTTCCGGAAAGTAATAATAGAAATAGTAATATGAGGTGTACATTGTGTTCATTTTCTTTTCATTGTTTGGGACAAATATAGGTATTCTGAAATATAAAACAAATAAGTAAGCAGAAAAGTTAGGAGAAAAAGTCTAACTTTGTGTGGATTAATTTGAAAAGGAAAGATGATGACTAACGAGGAGAAAAAATTATACTTGCTGGATGCTTACGCGTTGATTTACCGTTCGTATTATGCGTTTATCAATAATCCCCGGATTACGACGACGGGAATAAATACATCGGCCACTTTCGGTTTTTTTAATTTTTTACTGGAATTGCTTGAATTGGAAAAACCTACTCATCTGGCAGTAGTTTTTGACCCGGAAGGTCCTACTTTCCGTCATGAAATGTACCCGCCCTACAAGGCCCAGCGTCCCCCGATGCCGGAGGACCTGAGAAAGTCGGTGCCTTATATTAAAAGTATTATTGAAGGATTAGGTATTAAATCAATTGTTGTCAGCGGGTTTGAGGCGGACGACGTGATCGGTACGCTGGCCAAACGGGGAGAGAAAGAAGGGTTTCAGGTATATATGATCACGCCGGATAAAGATTATGCCCAGTTGGTTAGCGAACGAGTGTTCATGTATAAACCGGGACGTGCCGGAAATAAGTCTGAAGTGTGGGGTATTCCGGAAGTATTGGATCATTTCGGGATCGAGCGGGTGGAACAGGTAATCGATATTCTTGGTTTGATGGGTGATACGGCGGATAACGTACCGGGATGTGATGGTGTCGGACCGAAAAGTGCTGCCACATTGATTTATAAATATGGAAGTATAGAAGGGGTATATCAACATATAGATGAACTGAAAGGTAAGCAAAAAGAGCGCTTGTTGTGTTGCCAAGATACAGTCTTTTTATCAAAGGAATTGGTGACAATCAACACAGAAGTACCCATGGAAGTAAATGCTGAAGATTTGGCATTGGGCGAGATTCAAGACGATGTGTTAAAGCCGATCTTCAATGAATTGGAGCTTTTCTCTCTGGCAAAGAGAGTGTTCATGATAGAACACGAGGAAAATTTGGTAGAGACCATTCACCCGGAAGAAGTCGATTACCGGGAAATCACTACCGTGGCGGAACGGGATGAATTACTTCAGAAGTTGAGAGAGGCTCCTGAATACGTGCTGAACGTGATCTTTGGAGATGGCACGATTTACAACTCTTATCCGGACTATCTCTGTTTCTCAACAGCTGTTAATACTGCTTGTTACCTGCGATTACCTTCAGCTAAAGATAAGGCCGAGGACGTGATTCGTTTATTTAAACCTATTCTTGAAGATCAGAACAAAGTTTTGATCTCGAATGACGTGAAGGACGATATTATTTGGTTAAGGAGAGCCGGGGTAGAGATTCTAAATAAAATATTTGATGTCAAGATTGCACACTACGTTCTACAACCGGACAGTTCTCACGAACTGGAACGTGTTGCTTTGGAAATGCTGAATTATCGCTTGATAAAAGGAGATAATACCGAGAATCCTCAATTATCCCTATTTCCTGATGAAGGAGCCAAGAAAGACAAGGATTTTGCGGAACGTACGGATATATTATTCCGCTTGAAAGAAAAGTTGGAAGAGGCTTTACAGGAAGTCGGACTTTATAAGTTGTATGAAGAAATTGAAATGCCCTTGGTATCTGTTTTGGCCGATATGGAGTATGAGGGTGTGTCTATCGATAAGGTGGCGTTGGATGAGCTATCCGAGGATTTGAAAATAAGAATCGCTGAGACAGAGAAAATTATATATGAAATGGCCGGTAAAGAATTCAATATTAGTTCTCCCAAGCAGTTGGGCGAGATATTATTCGACCAGATGAATATTGATTCCGGCAACAAGAAAACCAAAACAGGCCAACACAGTACATCCGAACAGGTATTATCAAAATTGGAAGATGCACATCCAATTGTAGGACATATACTTAATTACCGGGGATTAAAGAAATTATTGACCACGTATGCGGAGGCTTTACCCACGTATATTGATCCGACAACCGGAAAGATTCACACGCATTTTAACCAAGCGGAGGCGGCAACCGGAAGATTGAGTAGCTTGAATCCGAACTTGCAAAATATACCTATCCGGACAGCCGAAGGTCGGAACATTCGGAAAGCTTTTATTACGGGTGATCCGGATTACGGGTTCTTCTCAGCCGACTATTCGCAGGTAGAGTTGAGGTTGATGGCACATTTGAGTGGTACGCCGGAGTTGATCAATGCTTTCCTGAAAGGGGAAGACGTCCATGCAGCAACGGCATCTAAAATTTATCACGTGCCTTTAGAAGAGGTGACCCCGGAGATGAGACGACGGGCGAAAACGGCTAATTTCGGGATTATTTACGGTATTTCGGCTTGGGGATTGGCGGAACGGCTGAAAATTTCCCGGAAAGAGGGTAAGGAACTGATTGAAGGTTATTTTGCCCTTTATCCCGGAGTGAAACGTTACATGGAAGAATCCGTGGAGAAAGCCCGGAAAAAAGGGTACGTGGAGACGATCATGGGCCGCCGTCGTTATTTGAGAGATATAAATTCCCGGAATGCGGTTGTACGGGGTGTTGCCGAGCGAAATGCGGTGAACGCTCCTATCCAAGGATCAGCAGCCGATATTATTAAGAAAGCGATGATATGTATTCATCAGAAATTAAAAGAACGGGGGTTGCGTTCCAAGATGATTTTGCAGGTGCATGACGAGTTGAACTTCAAATGTCATCACGAGGAAATCGAGGAATTGAAGAATCTCGTGGTGGATTGTATGGAGCACGTCGTGAGTCTGGCAGTACCTTTGACTGTGGGCACGGGCTACGGGAAAAGCTGGTACGAGGCACATTAATGTTAGAATATAAAGATGTTGTTGGGAATGTTGGACGAGCAAATAGATTCAGTTATAACGGATAGTATCGTGTCGGAGTCGGATTCTGTAGTGTTTCCGATCTCTTTGTTGAGAGAATCTGTCTCTTGGAAACCTTTCTTACCTTTTGACACGTTGACGAATCAGGTGGAATTGGTGGAAGGAATTCCTTTGAGCGGGGAGAAGATGAATATTGAATTTATTTCCAGTATTCTGATTTATACGGTTGTGTATCTCGTTTTTATCGCTTTGTTGCGCCTGCGAGGAAGAGGTTTCCTCACGACGGTGTACACCTATTTTTTCAACCGGAAAAGAGGGGCCAGCTTACAATCGGAAGGTGGGATTCCGAACTATTTCTTTGTTTTCTTGTCGGTTAGCCTTTCTTTCTCAATCTTGTCCATGTTGATGGCTTTTTTAATCGATCCTCCCTTTGTATTCTTTAATGCCTTAATCTATTTCCTAATCATTTTTGGTTACTACTTTTTAGTCTTGGGACTTGTGCGGCTTTTCGGGTGGGCATTTAATAGAAGGCATTGTGCATCGGAGATCATCTTGAATTTGCGCACAAGTGCGATTGTGTTGGGATTATCCATATCCCCGTTCGTGTTGGCCTTGTTTTACGTGCAAACTTCGGCAATAAATATGTTATTATATGTCATTTTAGGGCTTGGTATCATTATTCTGGTTTTCAGATTTATAAGATTGATTAAAATATTATATGGATATAGAGTTTCAATTTTGTATATGATTTTGTACCTTTGTGGGCTTGAAATATTGCCGATTCTTGTCTTGTACAAGCTATTGGGATAAGTTAGAGAAGTTAGTGTAATTTTAAAACAGAAAAAGTTGAAAATAAAGAAGATACTAGTTTCGCAGCCAAAGCCGACAACCGAGAAATCTCCGTATTTTGATTTGGCAGAAGAATTTGGATTGAAATTAGAATTCAAATCATTTATAAAGGTAGAAGGTGTCACGGCAAAAGAATTTCGTCAGGAAAGGATAAATATTCTTGATTTTACCGGGATCGTTTTTACCAGTCGTACGGCCATTGACCATTTCTTCCGGATCTGTACCGAAATGAGGGTAACCGTTCCCGACACGATGAAGTATTTCTGTATATCAGAGGCTATTGCTTTCTATCTTCAGAAATATATCGTGTACCGTAAGAGAAAGATTTTCTATGGGGACAAGAAAGTCGAGGATATGACGAAAATTCTGTTAAAGCACAAGACCGAAAATTTTTTGGTTCCGGTTTCCGACGTGCATAAAGAAAATATCCCCGCTTTGATGGATGAACTACACCTGAAGTATACGAAATCCGTATTCTATAAAACCGTGTCCAGTGATGTAGCCTCTGAAATTCCGGATTTGAAAGAGTATGATATCTTGGCATTCTACACTCCGGCTGGTATTAAGTCATTGTTCCACAACTACCCGAATTTTGAACAGGGTTCGACAATTATTGCGGCCTTCGGGGAGGCGACAGCCGAGGCGGTAGAGGAGGCTGGGTTGAGGCTTGATATAAAAGCCCCCACGGAAAAAGCCCCTTCGATGACCATGGCATTGGAACAGTTCATTAAGGCTTACAACAAAGAAAATAAATCAAAATAGGAAAATGGACATCAAACGATGTCCATTTTTTGTATGTTTGCACTCGTATATGGATGAAACGATAAAATACACGTTTTGCAAGGAAGAACGGTTATGCCGGAAGGGGGGATTCGAGGAACTTTTATCCTCGGGGTATAGTTTCGTGTCTTATCCGTTACGAGTGGTAATCCGGTTATACCCGAGAGGAGAGAAAGATTTCCCGGCCCGGATAGCAGTGAGTGTTTCTAAGAGGCGTTTCAAGCGAGCCGTGAAACGTAACCGGGTAAAACGTTTGATTCGGGAGACCTATCGTCTGAATAAAAATATATTGTACTCTTATATCCCGGAGGATAAAACGATGGATATATTGTTCATATATTTGCATGACGAAATTTTTGAATATGGTAAAATCGAAAAAGCGATAACCGGTGCTATTAAAAAAATTAGGAGCTATATTGAAAAAGATGGTAGTGGGGATATTGCTGATACCCATTAAATTTTATCAGTTATGTATTTCCCCCTGGACTCCTCCGAGTTGCCGCTATACCCCGACCTGTTCACAATATGCGGTGGAGGCGTTACGGAAACATGGTCCGGTAAAAGGATTATACCTTGCGATAAAACGGATATGTTCCTGTCATCCATGGGGAGGTTCGGGCTACGATCCGGTACCGTGAAATTTGTTATTTTGTTGGATATATACTATTTTCGCTAGATTGTTATTAAAATAAGATTATGAGAAAAAATACACGTGTAATTATCTTCATTTCGGGAGTCTTGTTACTGGCTTTCGGGATGCTTGGCTTGAAGGAAGACGATAAAAGATTCCAAATTAGTAAGGGATTGGATATTTTTGCCACGCTTTTTCGGGACGTGAATCTTTTTTACGTGGATGATGTGCAACCGGAGAAAATGGTGCAGGACGGGATTGACGCCATGTTGAAGAAACTGGATCCCTACACGGTTTATTACCCGGAAACTAAGTTGGATGAGTTCAAGATGATGACAACGGGAGAATACGCCGGGATCGGTTCCGTGATCGGCATGAAGGATGATTACGTGGTGATTCGCGAACCCTATAAGGGATCTCCTTCTTACAAGGCTGGATTACTTCCGGGTGATTTGATTCTGGCAGTTGACGGGGAAGATATGAAGGGAAAGAATGTCGAGTACGTGAGTTCCCGTCTGAAAGGGCAACCCGGTAAAGAGGTGGTGCTTAAACTGCAACGTGTCGGGGAAGAAAAGCCTTTGGAGAAACGGGTTCTTCGGGAAGTCGTACAGGTCCCCAGTGTACCTTACTATGGAATGTTGAATAACGAGATTGGGTATATCTATTTTACCGGATTCACTGATAAGGCTGCAGATGACGTGAGAAGTGCGATCATGGATTTGAAAAACCGCGGAGCGCAGTCCCTTGTTCTTGATCTTCGCGGTAACGGGGGAGGATTGCTGGATCAGGCAGTGGAGATTGCCAATTTCTTCCTGCCGAAAGGTTCCTTGATTGTAAGCACGAAAGGAAAGATGAAACAATGGGATAAAGAATATCGCACGACGAGAAATCCCTTGTTACCGGATATGAAACTGGCCGTGTTAATCGATCGGGCTTCAGCTTCTGCATCAGAGATCCTTTCCGGTTCTTTACAGGATTACGATCGGGCAGTTGTAATCGGCGAACGTTCATTCGGTAAGGGGTTGGTGCAGACAACCCGTGATCTGGTCTATAACACGAAATTAAAGGTAACCACGGCGAAATATTATATCCCTAGCGGACGCTGTATTCAAGCAGTAGATTATTCTCACCGTAATCCGGATGGTAGCGTGGGTACGATTCCCGATTCTTTAATGAAACCCTTTAAAACGAAAGCCGGGAGAACGGTGTACGACGGCGGTGGTATCACTCCGGATGTGAAGATTGAGCCGGAGAAATATGCTAAAGTAACTCAGGAACTGGTGTTACAGGATATGATTTTTGATTTTGTCAATGAATATGCTGCAACTCATCCCACGATTGCGACTCCTTCTGAATTTGTTTTGTCGGATGAATTGTTCAACGAGTTCAAGGAATACTTGAAAAAGCGTGAATTTGAATACGAGACAGCTTCCCAGCTTGTTTTGGAAAGATTGGTAAAGGCAACTCAAGACGAGAAATACTATGATCAGGTGTCCAGCCAGGTAGAGCAATTGAAGAAGAGTCTCGGACACTCTATTGATCGGGATTTGGATGTTTTCAAGAAAGAGATTTCCGATATATTGTCCGACCAGTTAATGGAACGGTATTACATGCAAGAGGGTGTGATAGAGTATCATATTCGTAATGACAAGGATATAGCCAAGGCGCTGGAGGTTTTATCGAACAACGAAGAGTATCAAAAAATATTGAAGTAGTACGAAAAAATAGATAGTAGTTTTTTGAAATCCCAAAAAACTACTATCTTTGCACCGCAATCAAACAATTGCCCTATTGTGTAATGGTAGCACTACAGATTCTGGTTCTGTCTGTCTGGGTTCGAATCCTAGTGGGGCAACAACATGAAGAAAACCCTTATAGTTGGAAAACTGTGAGGGTTTGTTTTTTAAATGAAATTTGTTGATTAGCAGTGCTGTTACTCCTCTTTGCTATTTTGTCTGAATAATTTGTGATATTAGGATTAGGGGATAATTTGAGGCATAAGAGGTATCATTTTAGGTATCATTTGTTGTTTTGGACAATAAATTTAGGTATCATATTAATGTATTTATTATTAGTGTTTTCTTATGTATGTTTGGAAGGAATAAGTAAGGATTGTACTTGTTTGTGCTAAGGTTTATTCTAAATTTGTAATTAATAGGTAATAACTAACGGATTACTACCGAATATAATATTTTCATTACATTTTATAAATACTTTATGAACCTTATTATATATAAGGTTCATATAAGGTTACTATAAGGTATCTATAAGGTTTATAACGGTAATGATCCAGTAGTATTCAATTTATGACAATGTAATTATAATTAAAACTCTTGTTGTTTAGGTATTAATTTTCATATAGTTACGGTCCTGTTATGTTTGAAATTTCTCTTTTTTGAAGAAACTATTTTTTATTTTTGGGATTTCACTATCACATTTCTGAATTCTAGGGGTGAAATGCTGGCCCATTTTTTGAAAAACTTACTGAAAGAGGCTTGATCTGAGAAATGTAATTCGGTGGCGAGAAAATTCGGATAAGGCGAGAAGGTAAACGGATTTATTTCCGGACAGGAGAAATTTAGGGCCGATGTCAGAGGTGAACACGGTGATTTCCCCTTGTAGGATTCTCCTTTTTTGAAGGTCTCGATTTCTTGGATGTTGACAATATTGTAAGACTCCATGCTGGAGGGTTATTTTATGATAATGGAGCGAAGTTTGTGTAATGTTTTTTGTGTCATGATTTTTTGGTTCAGAAAGCTGACCAGGTAACCCGTTATGCAGGCTGCGATGATGGAACCTTCTCGCACGCCTTCTACACGTTGGCTCAAGATGAGGGAAAGGATGACGGCTGACGTGACTAGGGTAACGTCGAAATACACTTTGAATTTTCCGAATTCTTTGTTACAACTGCGGGAGGCATATTTCACGAATCCCTCGGCACTCATCATGGCAACATGGGGTTTTATTTCGAGGACAACACCGATGGATTGCACGAGGCAGCCAACGAGTAGCAAGGCGATGGACATCCCGTAATTCGAGGGGTGTACACCATTTGTCAAAAGCATATTCAGATCAATAAATGCCGAGAATATGAAAGAAAAAGGTAACTGGAGTAGAATTTCGATTATGTCTCGTTTACTTTTATTGTTCCGGATCAACCAGAATTGTCCGATAATCAATAGCATATTGATGATGAACGTGCAGGTCCCCAAGGATAGAGAGCTGTTCAGGCTCAACACGTAGTTTACGCTGGAAATAGGAGTGGTTCCTAGTGCAGAACGGATAATTAATACGATTCCTGCGGCTAGAAAATACAATCCGATAACGAATATCAAATACTTTTTTAAAAGTTCCTTCATGATTAATTCTCTCTCTGTAAAAAACGTACGAAGATACTTTTTTCCGATGAAAATAGAAATAATTGCGGGTGGGTAGTTTCAAATAAAACAAATTCTCTCGATTTTCGAACATCCGATTGTTGTAGCTTTTTTAGGAATTTTGCAGCGTCTTAAAGAAAGAGAAACAAGATGAGTAGGAAGAAAATTGTGACAGGATTATTGTGTATTTTCTTTTGGCTAACTTTTAGCCAGGTAGATTGTTTTACGTTGGAAAATACTATATTTTTGTGTTAAATAATACATTTATGGTATGGATGATTGCGTGATCCGGGTGACCGGTTTGAAAAAGAGTTTTCCCAAGGGGAAAGAGGTTTTACGCGTGTTGAAGGGTATCGATATGGAGATCCGGCCGGGAGAGGTGATCGGTTACCTTGGAAGTAACGGGGTGGGAAAGTCCACGACCGTGAAGATTATGTGCGGGTTACTGGAAGATTTCGAAGGGAAGGTGAGTGTGCTGGGGTATGATGTCCGGGAAAATGATATAGAGGTGAAGAAACGAATCGGGTATATCCCGGAGAATGCCGTGATGTACGAGCATTTGACCCCGATGGAGTACTTGGAGTTTATCGGGGCCATGTACGGGCTGGACCGAAAGGAGGTGAGCCGGAAGGCTGACGAGTTGCTCTCGTTGTTCGAGATGAGGGAGAACCGGGACGAGAGAATGGTGAATTTTTCGAAGGGGATGAAACAGAAGGTACATATTATTTCGGGATTGCTGCATAACCCGGAAGTGATTTTCATGGATGAACCTTTGAATGGGTTGGATGCTAATGCGGTAATTGTCGTGAAGGAGGTCATTGCTCGTTTGGCAAAAGAGGGGAAAACGATCTTTTATTGTTCACATCTGATGGATGTGGTGGAGAAAATAGCCAGTCGGGTGATCTTGATTAACCAAGGTACGATTATCGCTAACGATTCGGTGCGGGAGTTGATGGAAGAGGCGGGGGTGAGTTCTTTGGAGGGATTGTTCACGAAATTAATAGGGACCACGGGGCAGTCGGAGAAGGCGGAACTGATTGTAAACGCTTTTGAAAACAGGGAGTCATGATTAAGGTGGTGACACAAATTTTATGGTTCTTCCAAGGGTTGTTTACCCGTATGGGTGTTGATTTCGACCGGATGCTGGCCATCGTGACGGTGAAACTGACTGTGGATAACCGGATTGATCGGAGTGGACAGGGCAAGAAAAATACGTCGAATGCGTTGATGAGGCAGGGGATTTTACTCGGAATCTGTGGGCTGATCTTTTTCTTGACAGGGATAGCGTCGGGAGCTTTCGGGGTGTCGCTTTTGTTATTCCAGTCGTACCTGTTTCTGATGTTGATGATGAGTTTTATGATGGAATATTCCCGGATTCTTTTTGACGGGAACGATAATCATATATTGCGGCATTTGCCCGTGAATTCCAAAACGATACTGGTTGCTCGTCTCGTGTCGATGCTGGTGTATATGTTTTTTCTTTCCGGTTGTATGTCGGTGATCCCGTTGGTGATTGTCTGTTTTTGGAAAGGGGTGATGTCTGGGGCTTTTTTCATTATTTCTGTGTTTCTGAACACGATTTTCACATTGCTTTTTGCTAATGTTATTTATCTCGTGGTGATGCGCTTTATTTCCGTGGAGAAGTTCCAGCGGGTGATGAGTTATGTTCAGGTGGTATTGATAGCCGGGGTGGCTTTGAGCTACCAGTTGGTCGGGCAGTTAATTTATAATATTCAATTGGATATGTTTCAGCCGGGGACTTGGATGTATTTTACGCCACCTTGTTATTTTATGTCTTTGACGGTGATGGTTAAACAACCGACGGGACCCGCCTTGTTGCTGGCGTTGATCGGGGTAGGGCTTGTTGTCGTGCTTGGTTATATCACGGTGGCTTATCTTGCTCCTTATTTTGCGGCAAAAGTGGGGGTGTTGAATTCGTACTCACCCGTGAGCAAGAAACATAAGGGAGGAAAGGAGGGATGGCTTTACGGTTTAGCACGGGTGTTTGGTCGGAGTCCGATGCAGGTGACCGGGTTTGTTTTGGGATGGCGTATGACCCGTGATAATTTGAAGTTCAGACAAGGTGTTTTGCCCATGATGATTTATACGATGTTTTTGGCAGTTTTCTTTTTATATCAGGGACGGCAGGAGGAAACTGGTGGCATTGTTTATTATATGCCTCTTTACATGATGGCAATGATTAGTATCGGGATCCAGATGAATATGTCGATCACGGATAAGGGAAATTTATTTTGGCTTTATCGCTCTAAACCATTGGTGCGTCCGGGAGCTTTGATTCTTGGGTGTTTTAAGGCTCTGTTTGTGAAGTATTATCTTCCGGCTTACGTGTTGCTTTGCGGGATTTTTATCGTGATGCTGGACTGGGTGATTCTTCCGGACCTGTTGTTTATTCTGGTTGTGAGTACGTTGGTAAGTTACATTTATCTTTGGTTTTCCGGAATGCTTTTTCCCTTTTCGAAAGAAAAAAGTTCTATGGATTCCGGGCGAAATATGTTGCGAGTTATTGTTCTAATGTTAATGATGGCTCTTGTCGGGGGAACACATGTGCTAGCCATGCGGTTGTCGTGGTTTGGTATTTGGGGGGCGATTGTGGTAATCTCCTTCCTTGTTTTTTTGATGGAATTTGTGATATGCCGTGTTTCTTGGCGAAAAGTGATTTCTAACTATTAATCTTTTTGGGTTTTGACGAACGGCGGCAGGATGCTTTTGTCATGATTAATGTCAACGCCCCGTCTCCCGTGATGTTGCAGGCCGTTCCGAAACTATCCTGTAAAGCGAATATGGTTAGTAGAAGGGCTGTTCCGGCTTCATCGAATCCGAGAATGGAGATTACGATTCCCAGGGAGGCAATCACGGTTCCTCCGGGAACTCCCGGAGCCCCGATGGCGAAGATTCCGAGTAGGATGATGAACAGGATCATGACGGTTAATGACGGGAGCGAGCCGTAAAGCATGAGTGATACGGTCATCACGAAGAAAACTTCCGTTAGGATGGGGCCGCATAAATGGATATTCGAGAATAGGGGAACGGCGAAATCAATAACATCGTCTTTTAATACCGGGCTTTTCTTGGCACATTTCAACGCGACAGCCAGCGTGGCGGCCGATGACATCGTGCCGACGGCTGTGAGGTAGGCGGGGCCGTAGTACTTCAATACCTGCCAAGGATTTTTTTTCGATACGGTCCCGGCAAGAACATACAGGAAAGCAAGCCACACGAACTGGGAGACTATGACAATAGCCATAACCCCAAGGAATACGGGGAGTTGTTTCGTGATGGCTCCCTCGTAACTTAATGCGCAGAAATTGGCCGCTATGAAGAAGGGGAGGATGGGTATAAGAATTCGGTTGATGAGTAACAACACCATCTTTTGGAAATTGTCCAGTAGGTTTTCGAATACTTCCGATTTGGTCCACACGGTGGCCAGACCGATCATGATGGCCAGTACGAGGGCTGTCATCACGCTGACAACAGGGGGTATGTCAAGGCGGAAGATTAATTCCGGTAACTGTCGTAAGGTTTCCTTCACGGGTTCGATGGAGAGGTGTGGGATCAGGGTGTACCCGGAAACCATAGCAAAGAAGGCTGCACCAATGGAGGAAAGATAAGCGATGATGAGAGCCAGAGACAACATTTTGGAGGCGTTATCTTTCATTTTGGCGATCGAGTAGGAAACAAATCCTAAAATAATGAGTGGAACCATGAAGAAGATCAGTTGCCCGAGGATGTATTTCACGGTAACAACAAAGTTCATGAAGTTCTCGTTAGCAACGAATCCGAGCAGAATCCCGATAATAACGGCGATGATTAATTTGAATATAGTACTGGAAAATAATTTCTTCATGTTTCTTTTTTCGTTTATATCGTCGTGAAGAGCCGTTTAGTTACAGGGGAAATGGTTATTTCCCAATAGAAACCGTAAAAGTGGTTATTTTTACGGTAATTTGTATACAATCCATACCGGTTGAATATCATACCTTTACATCATAAGATCAGAAGTAATGGATATGAAATTTAAAATTGAAATAGTATGAGTATAAAGACAATTGTAGTAACAGGAATGTTATTCCTTGCCGGAACAATCGTAAGCGGCCAAACAAGTACAAATCAAGTAAAAGAGAAGAATATGGAAAAGTTAGAATTAGTGAAAGAATGGGATAAGGTATTTCCACAGAGCAACAAGGTTGTTCACGAGAAAGTGACATTCCGTAATCGTTACGGTATCACGCTTGCTGCGGATATGTATATACCGAAAAATGCCAAGGGAAAGTTGGCTGCCATTGCGGTGAGCGGTCCTTTCGGGGCTGTTAAGGAACAATCGTCCGGGCTTTATGCGCAAACGCTGGCGGAGCGTGGTTTTTTGACGATCGCTTTCGATCCTTCTTACACGGGTGAAAGTGGAGGTCAGCCCCGGTATGTGGCCTCGCCGGACATTAACACGGAAGACTTCTGTGCTGCCGTTGATTTTCTTTCGACTCTCGATGATGTTGACCCTGAACGTATTGGAATTTTAGGTATTTGCGGGTGGGGTGGAATGGCTCTTAACGCTGTCGCCATGGACACGCGTATTAAAGCTACGGTTACTTCCACGATGTATGACATGAGTCGTGTGAATGCTAACGGGTATTTTGATGCGATGGATGCTGACCAACGGTATGAACTTCGTCGGCAACTTAATGCCCAGCGTACACTTGATGCTAAGAAAGGCACGTATGAATTAGCCGGGGGAGTGGTCGATCCATTACCGGATGATGCCCCGCAGTTCGTGAAGGATTATTACGCTTACTACAAAACGCCGCGTGGTTACCACAAACGTTCACTTAATTCCAATAATGGCTGGAATAAAACGTCGTCACTTTCATTTATTAATATGCCTTTGTTGGCTTACAGCGATGAAATACGCAGTGCCGTGCTTATGATTCATGGTGAAAAGGCTCATTCACGCTATTTTAGTGAAGATGCTTTCAAAAAACTAAAAGGTGATAACAAGGAACTTTTGATTATTCCCGGGGCAAGCCACGTGGATTTGTACGATAATCAGGCAAATGTTATTCCTTTTGACAAGATAGAATCTTTCTTTCGTGAATATTTAAAATAATAAAAATACCCAAGTTCATGTTGATTTTGAACTTGGGTATTTTGATAATATCATTCCAGATTATAACCCTAGAACTTTGGTTCCTTGTTTGAAGAAAATATCCTTCGGGATGTTAGCTCCTGCGATACGATCCAGATCTTTCTGTAAGGTTGGGGGAACGATACCCTTTTCTGCCACTAATTTAGTAGCTTTTTGGATGTCTCCGTCACCTTCGATCGTGATGTACTCTCCGGCAATCACTTCGATGTCTTTTTTCATCTTTTCAAAATCTACGGTGTAGTATCCCGTGGTTTCATCCTTGCTGATGGCTCCGCTTTCCATGAAATGAGCGAACTGCATCATGTTGGCTTTTCCGTGGGCGCTGGCAGCACCGAAACGAACAGAACGGAAGATTCCGGCAATGAAGGTCACGTAATTATCCATGAGATCTTTGTTTTCCAATACACCCCATTCTGCAAGTTTGGTCACGCAGAATAACCCTAGGATGTCCGCTTTACCTTCCTCGATAGAGGTGTAGTAGTTTTGCAGAGCAGAACGAACGTCTTGTTTACCATTGAGCGTGTATTTAATTCCTAGCCCGTGAGCAACTTCGTGGAACATCACGTTCTCGAAGAAAGCATCAAAACTAATATGTTTCTGTTGATCCGGTGTAATTAACAGTTTGGAAATCGGCACAACCATTTTCTCGAATTTAGCCTGCATGGAGTTTTTCAATTGTAGTTTACGACTTCCTTTCACCGCATGTACTCTCGGGTCGTTCGGCAGGTTGATAGCGATATTTTTACTTCCGGCATTGCAATCTCCGGCATAATAAATCACGTCGTAAGCGTTCATATCTGGGTTAGCATTTGCTTTTTCCTTTTTGTATTTGGCAGGAACCGGTAAGTTTTCCTGTAATTTTGGCAAGTATTGAGCGTATTCAGACAAGCGTTTGCTCCACTCTTTGTCTTTCACGAGGATTTGTCCGGAGTGAGAGGCTTTGTACCCGTAAAGTTGATCTTCGTAAGTCTCGATGGGACCTACCACGAAGTCTAGAGTATTATTTTGCATATCCATCCAGGCTAAATCACTGGCTAGGTAATTATCATCTAGAAGAGCTTTTGACCTTAATGCTAAATAGTTTTTCAATCCTGGGTCTTCAGCTAATTCGGCAGCCTTTTCCAGTAATTTGGATGCTTTTGCCACTTCTTCCGGGTAAGCTTCGTGGAATGAAAGTACGATAAGTTTTCCGGTTGCATCCCGACGGATAACGCTATACCAGTCTGTTTTGCGAGGATCATCCAGTGTGTCGAATTCTTCTTTCGTCATGTCAGCTGGGTAGAAGTTTGCTCCAAGAGGTTTTGCTCCCACACCGTCAATGAAAGGTTTGTTGTCGTTTAATCTATCCCAAGGACCATAGTTTATGGAAAGATATTTCAGAGCGGCAGAATCCTGAGCGAATTGTGCCATCAATGTACTCTTGTCTCCGTATGCGTTTTGCCAGAAAATGTCCTCCATAATATCGGCAACTTCGATAAGTATGGGAATCATTTTCTTCTCGTTTTCGGTCAATTGGTTTAAATCTGTTGTTAACGGGAATTCAGCATACTGATCTGCAAGCGCTTGATAAGGGCTTGGTTTCGTTTCTTTCTTGACCTCTTTACAAGAGAACAAGAAAACACCTAAAGATAGAAGTAGGAATAGTTTTCTCATTTTTATAAAATTTGTGTTTGAGTATTTAGAGGACGAATTTATAAAAAATCCTTTACCTATAGAGAAGGTAAAGGAAACATTTTACGAATTAGAATTTAGAAATTTACTCCAACCCCGATTGTATATGGGTGGATTTCGGGTGCTTTGTTCTTTTCCATCATGTTCGTGATGGTGTAACTTCCCCATAATGCTAGTTTGTAATACCCGACACGAACTACGGCATCCGCTTTTACCGGGTTCATGCTATAATTACCGGAATCTTTCATGCGACGGGTATCACCATTTTCGTTCTTGTAAACGACTTTTGTTTTGGTATGCAATCTTAAACCGCCCATTACTCCGGCTGCCACGTAGGCTCGTTGGTATTTCTTAGCTGGGAATTGCCATTCGAAGATAAGAGGTACGGTCAAGTAAAGGTTCTTGAAAGAACTCTTTTTGACATTTTCAACTTCCATCGGGAGGATTTGTCCGCCTTCGCCTCGTTCTATGCTATTTTTGTTAGCAAAGCGGAAACGTTGATATTCTAATCCCAAACCGGTAACTAAACCGATATTGTTTAGTTTGTTGAGGCGCATACTATACTGGAATATGTTGAATTGCATTACGAGCGAATTTTTACGTTCCAAATCTAAATAGTCTCCGGCTCCATCCAGTTGTTCGTTACTGACGGAGAAATCGGCAAAGCCTAGGTTGAAGCCGCTCCAATGACCCCGAAAACGCGGATTCTGGCTGCGTTGATATACCCTACTATGGAGAGGATCACTTAGCACTTGCGTTTTCCGGACTTTTCCTTTTTCTCGTTTTTCTTGAAGATGTACGTTCTTTATGGTATCGGCTTGATGCATTTTTTCTGCTTGAGAAGAAAAGGAAAAGCTGCATAATAAGGTCAAGGTGATAATAATATTTTTCATGATATTATGTTGTAAGCTGTTTATTTACGTGTATTCTGATCAAACTTGACCGAGTTGAAAAATTTGTCTCTCTGACTTTTGAGTTCTTTCAAGTCTTCCGTTTTCCCGCCTATTGTGAGTTGGTACATACAATTATCCCGGAAGATAAATCGTTTGAAATACGTCATTTCTTCCCCGTCTTTCATGATGGTGTACGATATTTCCCGGATGTCTATGTCTGCGTCGGGAATCCTTTTCTCCCCAGTAAGTTTTGCCGTGGGTATGGAGACAGATTCTTTTTTCATGGATATGTATAACTGGTTGATCGTGTACTCGTCCAACACGCCTTTTTCTTTGGTTAGCTGGGTACAAACGGCTCCGAACACGCAGGTAATATTTTTAGTTTGGAATATCCATGACCGCATATTGTTTACCTCTTTCTTAAAGCGTTCTCCGCGACTGGGGAACGAGAACGAGATGTAGTTATCCCCGTTTATTCTCACCCAACCGTCTTTTTCCGGAACCAGACAGAGTATTCCGATAAGTATAATTTTAAGTATCGACATATCCATTCTCTTTATTTCGTGAGTTAAAGATAGAAATTATTATTTTTGTGGCAAAACTTATTTAATCGAAGATGATTGTCGGAGGAAAAGATGTAGGAGATCGGCCGTTGATTTTGGCCCCGATGGAAGAGGTTACCAATCCCCCTTTCCGGAAATTCTGTAAACGTTACGGGGCCGATTGGCTCTATTCGGAATTTGTGTCGGCGGATGCATTGGTGCGTTCTATTAACAAGACGGTAAAGAAGTTGACGATAGAAGAGAATGAACGTCCGGTGACGATACAGATTTATGGGCGATTTATTGATACCATGGTTGAGGCGGCAAAAATAGTTGAAGAGGTTCAACCCGATTTTATAGATATAAATTTCGGTTGTCCGGTGAAGCGGGTGGCAGCTAAAGGAGCGGGGGCAGGAATGCTCCGGGATGTTCCTTTGATGGTGGAGATGGCTAAACAGATCGTGCAGGCGGTGAAAATTCCGGTGACGGCAAAGACCCGTTTGGGATGGGATTGCGAGAATATTATTATTGATGATGTGGCGGAACGTTTGCAAGATGTTGGGATCAGTGCGCTGGCAATTCACGGACGGACCCGCTCGCAAATGTATAAAGGAGAGGCTGACTGGGAGCCTATTGCTCGGGTAAAACAAAATCCTCGTATCAAGATTCCAATTATCGGGAACGGGGATATAGATTCACCCCAGAAGGCCAAAGAGGCTTTCGAGCGTTATGGCGTTGACGGGGTGATGATCGGACGAGCCACGATCGGGAAGCCTTGGATTTTTGAGCAAATCAAGCATTATTTAGCAGCAGGAGAGATATTGCCGGAATTATCGGTTCCGGCCCAGATAGAGATTATCAAGGAACAGATTCTGTTATCCATGGAATGGTTGGATGAGGTGAGAGGTTTGTTCCATATGCGGCGTCATATGGCCTGTATGTTTAAAAGCTTACCTCATTTCCGGGACTTGCGGATTCAAATGTTACAAGCTCCCACAATACAAGAGCTATGGAGTGTGTTCGATCAGATCGCAGAACGCTACGGTTCGATAAATTTCGAAGATCGAGTGGAGGAGGAGCTGAATAATTAGAGAGGCTGTCTAACAAGCTTTATCTTGTATCTACAAACTCCCCCTTATACAAAGAAAGAGCAGATTCCCACGCAGTTTCCCCTCCAATGTAAGAAGGGATTAAGGAAGGTAGTCGTTTCAAATAAACTTGTCAGATAGTCCCAAAATAGAGCAAGGTTCATAAAGTTCTATTGTACTTTATAAACTTTATGAACCTTGTAACTTTATAAACAGATATATAGAAGTGCTGCAACAAGTGATCCCGCTAATGGTCCAACGATGGGAATCCATGCGTAATCCCAGCCACTATTGCCTTTGCTTGGAATGGGCAGGATGGCGTGCATGATTCTTGGTCCGAGGTCCCGGGCGGGATTGATGGCATAGCCGGTGACTCCACCTAGGGAAAGACCGATGACCCAAACGATGAATGATACGGGAATGGCCCCGATGGAACCGAGTCCGATTGGGGTGGTTGAGTCCACGTCTGACATGAGTTCGGCCCCGGTAATATAGAAGACGGAGAACATAAGCACGAATGTGGCAATCAGCTCGCATCCGAAATTCACGATGTTATGGCGAATTTCAGGAGCGGTGCAGAATACTCCCAGTTTGGCTCCGGTATCTTCCGTGGCTTTAAAATGATCGTAATAAATGATCCATACCAAGAAAGCTCCTAGTGCTGCACCTAGCATTTGGGCGATGATGTAAGGTCCTACGCTAGCCCACGGGAACTTCTCGGCGATAGCAAAACCTATTGTGATGGCAGGATTCAGATGTGCACCGCTGTAAGGGCCAGCGATCACTACTCCTGTAAATACGGCAAGTGCCCAAGCTGTGGTGATGGTGATCCATCCGGCTTGGAATCCTTTGGTTTTTTTTAGCACGACGTTGGCTACTACGCCGTCCCCCAAAAGGATCATGACCATTGTTCCAAGTAACTCTGCGATAAAAGGTGACATGATGAACTAAAAGTTTAAAGTTAAAAACTAAAAGTATTATTCTTCACCCAGTTCTTCCCAGGCTCTTGCGCGCTCAACAGCTCTATGCCATTTATGGAGCATGATGTTCACGTGTTCTTCTGTGTCAATAGGGGTAAATTCCTGATCGATACTCCATTGTTGGCGTAATTCTTCCGTGTCCCGCCAGTATCCGGTAGCTAGTCCGGCTAGATATGCGGCTCCTAGGGCTGTTGTTTCAAGAATCTTCGGACGGACCACGGTTTCCCGGCAAATGTCACTTTGGAATTGCATCAGGAAGTTATTGGCCACGGCACCTCCATCTACCCGCATCTCCGGAGAGGTACGTTTCGTGTCATGTTCCATGGCTTTCAGAATGTCGTAGACTTGGAAAGCAATACCTTCAAGGGTTGCCCGGGTAATGTGTGCGGGGGTTGTTCCTCTAGTGAGGCCCAGCATGGCTCCTCGGGCATATTGATCCCAATATGGGGCTCCCATACCCGTGAGGGCAGGGACGAAATAAACTCCACCGTTATCCGGTACAGAAGTTGCCAGCGTTTCACTTTGGCTTGCATTTTGGATTAAATTGATACCATCACGTAGCCATTGTATGGCAGCGCCTCCTACGAAAACACTTCCTTCCAAGGCATACGTTATAGAATCTCCAATTTTCCAGGCAATCGTACTCAATAAGTTATTTTCGGACGTAATCACTTCGTTTCCGGTGTTCATCACCATGAAACATCCTGTTCCATAGGTGGTTTTTGTCATACCCGGTTCGATACAGAGTTGGCCGAATAGGGCGGCTTGTTGGTCTCCTGCGATTCCTGCTATTGGAATTTTAGTTGAGAATAAGGTCGTCGCCGTTTCTGAATAAATTTCGCTACTACTTTTTACTTCCGGTAACATAGATTCCGGGATGTTGAATAGATCAAGAAGTTCTTTATCCCATTTCTGGGTATGTATGTTGAAAAGCATAGTACGCGATGCGTTGCTGACATCGGTAACGTGTACTCGTCCGTGAGTGAATTTCCAAACTAGCCAGCTATCAACGGTTCCGAAACATAATTTTCCTTTTTCGGCTCTTTCCCGGACTCCTTCGATATTGTCGAGAATCCATTTGATTTTGGTGGCGGAGAAATAGGCGTCAATGATCAAACCCGTTTTCTCCCAGATCATATCGGTATATCCGTTTTCTTGTAATTCACGGCAAATATCCGCTGTACGTCGGTCTTGCCATACTATTGCACGATAAACCGGAAGGGAAGTCTCCCGATCCCACACGATGGTGGTTTCACGTTGGTTCGTGATCCCGATACAAGCAATGTCAAGTCCTGTAAGGTTTGCTTTGGCAACAGCTTCGGCCGCAACGGAGGATTGCGAGTACCAGATTTCATTCGGATCATGTTCCACCCAAGCCGGATGAGGATAGTGTTGTTCGATTGGTTTTTGAGCCATGGCAACGATATTGCCATCATGATTGAATAGCACGGCCCGGGAAGAGGTTGTTCCTTGGTCTAGTGCCAGTACGTATTTTTCTGCTTTCATTTGATAGTTATTATAGTGTATAACTTGTGTCCGTTTACATTGTCACGCGTCAAATGGTTTGTTTCTAGCCCTCTCTTCACTCTTTTTGTCAACAAAAAGTTAGCCAAAAATAATTAATTCAAACCTTAATCCAGTATACGGTTTACAAATAAAAATGTTTTTTATATAAATTCAAAAATAAGGGGGAGTGTATTTTTTCGTATCTTCGGGGAATGAATTTTATATTAATATTGAAAGAAAAATGAAGAAATGGAATACCTTTTACCTGTTGCTTGTCGTAGTATTAGCAATTGTAATTTTAAAAACATCATGTATGGGAGATCAGAAACAAGATGAAACGACTTCGAAGTCAAAGGCTGTTTTGGAAAATATAGCTGAACGGAAAAGTGTTCGGAAGTATTTGAATAAGACGGTAGAGGAAGATAAGATCGATGCCATGGTGAAAGCCGGGATGGCGGCTCCTTCCGGTATGGACAGACGTCCATGGGAGTTTGTGGTCGTGACGGATCGGGAGGCTCTTGATTCGATGGCTGCGAAATTACCTTATGCTAAAATGTTGACAAATGCCCCTTTGGCTATTGTTGTCTGTGGAGATACGACACTTTCTTCTTATTGGTATCTGGATTGCTCTGCGGCAACGCAGAATATATTGTTGACTGCGGAGGCTTTAGGACTTGGTGCCGTGTGGACGGCAGCTTATCCTTACGAGGATCGGATTGATGTTGTACGCCAGAATACGGGACTACCGGAGAAGATCGTGCCTCTTTGCGTGATTCCGATAGGTTACCCGGATGGCCCACAGAAAGCGAAGGATAAGTTTGACCCGCAACGGGTGCATCGGAATAAATACTAATTGGAAGAGGTTATATACACACGCTTGTCCCTGTCTATCGGTAGACAAGGGATAGCTAATATTTTAGAAAAGTAACAAGCTGAAAGCCATCAGCACCATGCCTGCAACCAGGCCGTAAATGGATAGATGATGCGCCCCGTATTCTTTGGCGGTGGGCAAAAGTTCATCCAGTGAGATAAAAACCATGATTCCTGCCACGAGTGCGAATAGGATGCCTAAAATAACAGAATTGATTCCGATAAAAGTGTAGATGAGGAAGAACCCGATAATTGCTCCTAAGGGTTCAGATAAACCGGAGAGGAAAGATAACTTGAATGCTTTCTTACGACTTCCGGTAGCAAAGAAAATAGGAACAGATACGGCAATTCCTTCCGGGATGTTGTGTATGGCGATGGCGAAGGCAATTGGGTAGGCAATTTCAGGGTTTGATAACCCGGCAATAAATGTTGCTAATCCTTCCGGGAAATTATGAATCCCGATGGCTAGGGCTGAAAATATTCCCATGCGCATTAACTTCTTGTCATGCGGTTGATTATTTTCCATGCATTCCACGGATTTCACCTCATGCGGATTCTCATACGAGGGAATGAGTTTATCAATGATAGCAATCAGACCCATACCTGCAAAGAATGAAATGGCTACGATAACATCGGCTATTTTCTCGGAATAGCTTTCTCGCAAAGTTTCTTGAGCTGTCGGGAATATTTCCACGAATGAGACATAAATCATCACTCCTGCACTGAATCCGAGGGAGAGGGACAGGAATTTCTTGTTGGTTTTCTTGGTGAGGAAGGCAATAGCACTCCCGATACCGGTTGATAATCCGGCGAATAAGGTGAGGGCAAAAGCAAGTAATACGTTATCCCAAGATAGTTCCATCGTTTATTTTGTGTAGACAAAAAAGTCAGAAAGGGGCTGTGAATCTTTCTGACTTTTTGTGTTATTGTCTTCAGAGTTATTTCAATGTGGATATAATGCGGTGAAGACGTGTTAAAGTTTCTTCTTTTCCTAAAATTTCGATAATATCAAACATATGCGGGCCGTCGGCAGAACCGATAATAGCCAACCGGAAAGGATTCATAATTTTTCCGAATCCAATTTCTTTTCCGGAAACCCACTCTTTCACGGCCTCTTCCGTGTTTGGAGAAGTGAAATCAACCACTTTTTCCAGAACCTCAATCAACTCCTGCATAAGCATCGGAGTTTCTTCTTTCCAACTTTTCTTTACGCCTTTCTCATCGTAAGCCTGAGGGGCGTGGTAGAAGTACTGGGATGAGTTGTAGATATCCGCGACAAAATTGGCTCTTTCTTTCAAAAGGCGACAAATCTTTTCTAGTTTTGCCATATCATAAGAAATCCCGTCTTTTACAAGGAATTCGTTTAACTGAACGGCTAGTTCTGCATCGCTTTTTTGTACCAGATATTTGTGATTGAACCATTTGGCCTTGTCTGGATTAAAGCGAGCTCCGGATTTGTTCACGCGTTCCAGCGAGAATTGATCGCACAATTCCTGTAATGAGAAGATTTCTTGCTCTGTTCCAGGATTCCATCCCAATAGAGCCAGCATATTGATAAAGGCTTCCGGCAAGTAACCGTCTTCTTTATACCCGTGCCATTTTTCTCCGGTTTCGGGATCGGTGAATTCCATTGGGAATACCGGGAATCCCATTTTATTCCCGTCACGTTTGCTTAACTTTCCGTTACCCACGGGTTTCAGAATTAACGGCAAGTGAGCGAACTCCGGCATGGTATCTTCCCAACCGAAAGCACGGTATAATAACACGTGTAGTGGGAGAGAGGGTAACCATTCTTCTCCGCGGATCACGTGGGATATTTTCATCAAGTGGTCATCAACGATGTTTGCCAGATGATAAGTAGGCATCCCGTCGGCCTTGAATAAAACTTTATCATCAAGTAACGAGGTGTTGAAATGTACTTCACCCCGAATAATGTCTTGTAAATAGAGATCCTCGTTTTCAGGCATTTTGAAACGAATCACGTAGTTTGCCCCACTATCCAACAATGTCTTCACTTCTTCGGCACTCATGGTTAGCGAGTTCTTCATATTCTTCCGGCTGATGGCGTTGTACATGAATGTTTCGCCTTTTGACTCGCAGGCTGCCCGTTGAGCGTTAAGTTCTTCCGCAGAGTCAAAAGAATAGTAAGCATTCCCTGATTCCACGAGTTGCAGGGCGTATTGTTTGTAAAGAGGTTTACGCTCGCTTTGACGATAGGGGCCGTATTCACCTCCCACGCCGACACCTTCATCGACGGTGAGGCCGCACCATTTTAATGATTCAATAATATATTCTTCGGCACCCGGCACATAGCGGGTTTGATCCGTGTCTTCAATTCGTAATAAAAAATCACCCCCGTGATGACGGGCAAATAAATAATTGAAAAGAGCTGTTCTCACACCTCCTAGATGGAGGGCTCCGGTAGGACTGGGAGCAAATCTTACTCGTACTTTTCTATCCATTGTTTATTGATTTTGAATATTATGCCTGTTCGTTTGTTTCCTGGTTTTCGTCGAAATCGGAATCCCCGTCTGAAGAAGGTTCCGTGTCTTTCGGTGTTTTTTCCTGTTCCAGTAATTGATGCAACAGGTCTTTGGCATATTTAATGGCATAACGTTCCGCCTCACTCTTGGAATTTATACCACTTTTTATTTGTTCTGCGTAACTGAACGGGCTGTCCGGACCCTCTGTAAGAAGGTACAGGGTAAAATTACTATGCCGATCACGACTTTTACTGGTCAGTCCAAACCACATTTCAATCGTACGATCTTCCAAGTATATGTTGCGCTTGAACTTGTACATTACCTTCTGTTTTTAGGCGGATTTTTGAAATTCAGAATACCAACGGCTACAGCTAGAGAGGCCATAGCCCCCACGTTAATATATACGGCTGTGTGATCCCCGCCATGGTACAAGCTGAGTACGCTGGAGATCATGATTAGGAATGCGGCTAAAATTAATAAGTATCTGGCTATTCGCATACGGGTGATGAATAATTGTGTTCAATTGAGTTTTTGACCGGGTTGGCATAAATTTCAAGGAAGATGTTATTCAAGATAGAACGATTACCTTCTAGTTTTTCCAACTTTTCAGCCATAACACGGATAAAGTTTTCTTTTTCCTCATCATTGTATTTGGATGCGAATTTATTCGTGCTATGAAGTAGATCATAGGCGATATAATTATTCGGCCACAATTTGAAGTTTCCTTGAATACGGGCATCCATGAATGCGGCTAATTCTGCAATCCGGTCTCCGTTATTGGCTTGTTCGTCGATCTCGATTAGTTCATGATCGATGGGAGGGGTGATGGCAAAATGTACCCGTCCTTTGAATCCGGATAAGCCTTGTTGCATACTTCGCATATCGGCGGCTGGGGTTTTTACGTACTCACCAACGGTCTTTTGGTACAATTCGTCTGTTTTCAGATCATCACAAGGTTCCCATTCGTAGGAAATTGAAACCGGAACAACCCGGAGTTCCTTAAAGTTTTCCACGAAATCTTTAGGACCACTCATACGAAACATTTTCAACAGGCTATGTTGTGTTCGGTCGTCCCCATTTTTGGTACGTCCTTCTTTTTGGGCGATCCAGACAGAATCTTTATTTTCATAAATGACATCACGTAAGTAATGAGAACGTAAGTTGGCACTGGTAATCATGTCTCTTACCGGTAATCCGCGTTCAATGATGAAACAGGCATCCAATTTAACCAAGTCGGTAACCCATTTATTGATTAATAAATTACTCCCGATAGCAGCCTCGCAGTAGTGGCATCCTCGTTCACACAGAAGCACGTTAAGTATGGCCGAGTCCAAAATGATATCCCGGTGGTTGGATACGAAAAGGTAACTCTTGTCTTTCTCGATGTATTCCAATCCGGTGGCAGTAACACCTTTGGTCGTTCCAGCGATCAACCGTTGAATCGTCGGGCCAAAGAATTGAGCCTGAAATTGCTCTCTGCTCGTGATGCCTTGTAATTGTTCTTGTATTTTACTTTTATCAACCCTTGTCATTTGGGAGAAAAGCGCTAAAAATTCTTCTGCTTGACTCAGGCGCTCTACTGCTGCCGGAATTTCTTCTCCGATATAGGGTCTGATAGCGTTAAATTGGGAATCCGAAGTCATGTCGTAATTTTAGTTATTAGAAATCACGAAGCAAAGATAGATAAGAAATTTGACAATTGAAAATTGACAATTGAAAATGAGGGGAGAAAGCCCTAGTTTATATGGATTATCCATTGGGATATGGATAAAAAAACTATGATTTAGCCATTGACCTTGATATCAAGAATGGCTAAATCACAGGATTTTTTAGCTTGCAGCTGTATTATACTCTTCCGGGATATACTTCGAGTGCTTTGGCTAATGTTTCCATGGCACCTTTCAATTCGTCGATTTTGAGTACGTAAGCGATACGAACTTCATCTTTCCCAAGTCCTGGGGTTGAATAAAATCCGCTGGCCGGAGCGACCATCACGGTTTGTTTGTTGTATTCAAACTCTTCCAGTAACCATTTTGCGAAAGTATCGGCATTATCCACGGGAAGTTTTACCACGGCGTAGAAAGCTCCTCTGGGTTTCGGGCAAACAACTCCCGGCATTTTGTTCAGGGCCTCTACCATGAAATCACGTCTTTCGATATACTCGTTGTACACGCTTTCGAAATATTCGGCCGGGGTGTCCAGTGATGCTTCGGCAACAATCTGTCCGATTGCCGGGGCGCACAGACGGGCCATTCCGAATTTCAAGGCAGCCGCCATAACCTCTTTGTTGCGGGTAACCAAAGCACCGACGCGCAATCCACATTCGCTATATCTCTTTGATACGGAATCCAGCAAAATCACGTTTTGCTCGATACCTGCTAATTGCATGGTAGAGAAATGTTTGTAACCGTCATAACAGAATTCACGGTATACCTCGTCTGCATACAGGTACAAATCGTGTTTCTTCACGATTACAGCTAGTTGTTCCAATTCTTCCTTGGAATACAAATAGCCTGTCGGGTTATTCGGGTTCACGATCACAATTCCTTTTGTGCGGGGAGTGATCACTTTCTCGATTTCGCTGATCGGGGGCAGGGCAAAGTTATTCTCGATAGAAGAAGTAACGGTTTTTACCTTTACACCGCACATCAGGGCGAAAGCCGTGTAGTTTGCGTAGAATGGTTCGGGGATAATAATTTCGTCACCCGGGTTTAATGTAGACATGAAAGCGATCGTGATGGCCTCAGAGCCTCCGGTCGTGATCATGATGTTATTTTCATCGATATTGATACCGATGTTCTGGTAATATTTGGCTAGTTTTTTTCTGTAAGAGATATTTCCTGCAGAGTGAGTGTATTCAATCACTTTTTCGTTACAGGTTTTTAATGCCTGCAATGCAACATCGGGAGTCTGGATATCCGGTTGTCCGATGTTCAAGTGGTATACTTTGATACCTCTTTCTTTAGCTTTGTCTGCGAACGGAACGAGTTTGCGGATGGGCGAAGAAGGCATCGCCATTCCTTTTTCTGAGATTTGTGGCATAAGTTATTTGAGTTTAAATTTATCCTGTACAAATATAGACATATTGAGTGATTTTAATTCAATCTGCCATTTTTTTTAATTTGTCTCGATTTAATAATTTAATTTTTCTCCCCTTCACTTCAACCAGGCCTTCGTTCTTTAAATCAGAAAGTAGGCGAATTAGCGTCTCCGTTGCGGTTCCCACGAAGTTACTTAAATCTTCCCGGGTAACGTTAAGTTTTAAAGTCCCGTCTTCTTCTACCCCGAAATCGGATGCGATCAATAACAGGATTTCTGCCAACCGGGCTTTCACTGATTTCTGTGCGATTTCCCGGATATATCGATTTGCGTCGCCCAGTTCTTTACAGGCAATTTGCATCATCTCGTAAGCAAAACTAGGACTATGGGTGATCATGTGCATCAAAGATGTATTGGGAATGTAACACAGGATACAATCGGACATGGTTTCCACGGAAGTGCAGGCGGCCTCGTTACGAATGACTGAGCGAAATCCGAAAATGTCACCTTCTTTTCCGAAACGGATGATCTGATCTTTTCCGGCTACCCCGGTCTGGAAGATTTTCACGATACCCGAGAAAAGGAAATAACATCCTTTAATACGGGCTCCTTCGTTGTAGATATATTCTCCTTTTTTATAGAATTTGATGGCATTATCCACGAACAGGGCCTCGATTTCCGAGTCCGTCACGTTTTTAAATGTCAGCTTGAATTTACTGATACATTCGTTTACGTCTGGTAATAAAGCCTCTTCTTTCATAGTCAAGTCTGCTGTTGTTTATATGGAACAGATTGTTTGATAAATGGATTCACAATCATATCCACATTCGTGGTAAAGCTGTTGTTGTGTCCCGTGTTCCACGAAATGATCGGGAATACCCAGTCGCACGATTTTTGCTGAATAACCGTGGTCTGCCATAAATTCAAGTACCGCGCTTCCTAACCCACCAACAATTGTTCCGTCTTCCAAGGTAATGATTTTTTTGAATTTATGGAATACTCCGTGAAGTAATTCTTCATCCAGTGGTTTGAGGAATCTCATATCGTAGAAGGCTACGGAACGATCTGGCGTTTTTTGTATGGCTTTCAATGCCTCATTCCCGATGGCCCCGATAGAAAGAATGGCAATATCGTTTCCCTCAATCAGGCAACGGCCTTTCCCGATGGTTAATTCTTTGAACGGGGTGTGCCAGTCAACCATGGTTCCGTTACCCCGCGGGTAGCGAATGGAAAATGGTCCTTGATCCGGTAATTGAGCCGTGTACATCATATCACGTAACTCCTCCTCGTTTAAAGGGGAGGCGATTGTCATGTTCGGGATGCAACGGAAACTTGCTAGGTCGAAAGCCCCGTGATGTGTTGCCCCGTCGGCTCCTACCAGTCCGCCCCGGTCGAGGCAAAAAACCACGTTCAGTTTCTGAAGGGCTACATCATGAATCACTTGATCGTAGGCTCGCTGCATGAATGAAGAGTAGATGTTACAGAACGGGATGTACCCTTGTGCCGCAAGCCCGGCGGAGAAAGTCACTGCGTGTTGTTCTGCGATACCCACGTCAAAACAACGGTTAGGCATCTCTTTCATCATGATATTTAAGGAGCATCCACTGGGCATGGCTGGGGTGATTCCCACGATCTTGGGATTGGTGTGTGCCAGTTCCAAAATGGTATTTCCGAACACGTCCTGAAATTTAGGAGGAGTGTTAGGTTTATTTTCCTTGATCAGCTCTCCGGTTTCCTTGTTGAACTTTCCGGGGGCGTGCCAGGTTGTCTGGTCTATTTCCGCTTGTTTGAATCCTTTTCCTTTGACCGTGATACAATGCAAAAGTTTAGGACCCTTTATATCTTTTAAATCTCTCAAAACCTTGATGAGGTGGTTCACGTCGTGGCCGTCCACGGGACCGAAGTACCGGAAACCGAGAGCCTCGAACAAGTTACTTTGACGTAACATGAGCGATTTGATGCTGTTATCTATTTTCTGGATAAAGTTCCGGGCGCCCGGACTGATTTTGTTGATCCGTCCAAGGATGTGCCAGATGTCATCTTTGAGTTTGTTATAAGTCTTTGAGGTCGTGATGTCCAGTAAATACTCGTTTATCCCGCCTACATTCGGGTCGATAGCCATGTTATTATCATTTAGAATGACTAACAAGTTGGCGTTGTTTATGCCGGCATTATTCAAACCTTCAAAAGCCAATCCTCCGGTCATGGCGCCATCTCCGATAATGGCAACCGACTGTCGGTCTTCCTCCCCGTTCATCTTGGCTGCAACTGCCATACCTAAAGCGGCAGAAATAGATGTCGAGGAGTGTCCTGTTCCGAAAGCGTCGTATTTACTTTCACTTCTTTTGGGGAAACCGCTAAGACCTTTGTATTGCCGGTTGGTAGAGAAATTATCCCGTCTTCCGGTCAGAATTTTATGAGGATAAGCCTGATGACCAACATCCCATACAATATTATCGTATGGGGCATCAAACACGTAGTGTAACGCTACCGTCAATTCAACCACTCCCAGTCCGGCACCAAAATGTCCAGGGTGTTCCGAACACTCGTCAATGATCTTCTCTCGTAGCTCCTTGCATAATTGAATCAGGTCATCTTCCGGAACCTTTTTCAAATCATCGGGAGAATTTATAGTGTTTAGTATATTTTTTTTTTCCTCATTCATGATTATGTATTGAAAACAATAGGGGAACTTTTCTTCTTAATTCTCCATTTTCAATTAGTACACGATTGTTCCGATGTTTTCTCCTAGAATAACCTTTTTAAGGTTTCCCGGTTGATCCATATTGAATACGATGATCGGTAAATGATTCTCTTTACACATGGTTGTTGCTGTCAGATCCATGACTTTAAGTCCCCGGTTATATATTTCATCGTACGTGATCTTGTCAAATTTCGTTGCTGTCGGGTCCTTTTCCGGGTCTGCCGTGTAGATTCCGTCCACGCGGGTGCCTTTAAACATGGCGTCTGCCTCGATTTCGATTGCCCGTAAGCTACTGGCCGTGTCTGTCGTGAAGTAAGGATTTCCCGTACCCCCGCTGATAATTGTCACGTGTCCGGATTTCAAATATTCCATGGCTTTGGCTTTCGAGTAAAATTCCCCGATAGGCTCCATGCGAATGGCAGTTAGTACTTTGTTTTTACAGCCTTCATTGTCCAAGGCGGAGCTTAAAGCCAAACTATTGATAACGGTTGCCAACATTCCCATGCTGTCCCCTTTTACCCGGTCAAAACCTTTATTTGTGCCACTCAGTCCTCTAAAAATATTTCCACCTCCGATGACAATTCCGATCTGGATTCCCATCTCTGCGATTTCATGAATTTGACGGGCATAGCTTTCCAGACACCGAGTGTCAATACCATATTTTTGCTCGCCCATTAAAGATTCTCCACTGAGTTTTAACAAAATTCGGTTATATTGCATATCTTTGTTCGTTTAAATTTTATAACAAAAACTAGAAAAAAACGTTGGTTCTGCACGTAAAAACGTAACAACAAAGCTAGTGATTTTTGTTATAACTATAATTTAAATTCATAATATAAATTTTTCGGCAGATGAATAAGACCGCAAACTATCAGTTAACTATCATTGTTCCAGTGTATAACGAAGAAGGGAATATTTTAAGGTTAGAGAAAGAATTGGGAGAGTTTTTAAAGGATGCGAAGGTGTCTTCTTGCGTGTTATTCGTGAATGACGGTTCGAAAGATGATAGCGAACGTTTGATTCGGGAAGTTTGTGGGCGTAACGAGGCATTTTTCTTTTTAAATCTGGCTCGTAACGGGGGATTAAGTGCTGCCATGAAAGCTGGAATTGATAATAGTTTCTCAAAATGGGTCGGCTACATTGATGCAGACCTTCAGACTACTCCACAAGATTTTAATAAATTGTTGGAATTTGTGGATCAATACGAGATGGTCATGGGCATCCGTACCGGTCGGAAAGATAGTTTTGTCAAGAATATGTCTTCTCGTGTTGCAAATGGATTCCGCCGGATGATGACGCATGACGGGGTTGAAGATACAGGTTGTCCTCTGAAGGTTTTAAAGACGGATTATGCGAAAAGAATTCCTTTCTTCACGGGGATGCACCGTTTCCTACCGGCTTTGATTCAATTGCAGGAAGGACAAGTGAAACAGGTTCCGGTTCGTCATTTTCCCCGTATTGCCGGAAAGTCAAAGTATAATTTGGCCAATCGCTTGGTCGGCCCTTTTAAAGATTGTTTTGCTTACCGCTGGATGAGAAAAAGGTATATCAACTACCAAGTCGCCGAGAATAATTTGAATTCTTGAAATATAGTTCCTGGCTTTTAGTTTTTATCTTTAAACTTTTAGTTTATAAAAATGATTTATGTTATAGGATTTCTTGCTCAGGTGTTTTTTTCTGCTCGGATTCTTTTACAATGGATCTTATCTGAACGGGCTAAAAAAGTGATCTCTCCGGCCATTTTTTGGCAGTTGAGTATCGTGGGCTCCTACCTGCTATTTGTATATGGGTGGCTGAGGGATGACTTTGCGATTATTTTGGGACAAATCATTTCTTACTATATCTATATCTGGAATTTGGATAAAAAACATCAATGGAAGAAATTACCGTTTATTATCCGGACACTATTACTTCTGACCCCAGTGGCGGCGATTTTATACATGCTTAAAGATGAAAGTGCTTTTGTTGATCAGTTCTTTCGGAACGAAAAGATACCTTTGTGGCTCTTGATCTACGGGTCGATGGGGCAGATTATTTTTACTTTGCGTTTTGTTTACCAGTGGATCTACTCCAAGCGAAAAGATGAATCACTTTTGCCGATAGGCTTTTGGGTGATCAGCCTATTGGGTTCTCTGATCATCGTTTCCTATGCTATCTATCGGCGTGATCCCGTGTTAATTTTAGGGCAGTCAACCGGGTTAATCGCATACAGTCGGAATATTTATTTGTCCAGGAGAGCCGGAAACTAATTAGTTGTCCGGGTGGATAAGATAAAAGTTGCCGATCTTCTCGTGATGGGTTTGTTGAATCCAGTTGGCGAGTCCCGGGGAACGCGTAACGTTCTTTTCTTTGACGAAAATCATGCAGTCGCCTTTCTGGTAGATATTGAATAAAGAATCTTCATTCGTGACCTTTATGGCCTCTTCCTTTAAATAAACGTCCATGTTTTCCCCGCTGCGAAATTTGTAATAGTAATAATGATCGATATTCTCTTCCTCGCATATATGATATGCTTCTTTCGCCATGGCGGTAAAACCGATGTATGGGTTAATCTGGGGTAAAGCGAAAGCTCCCGTGAACAACGTGGCAAGAATACCCAGTGCGGCACAATTGATAGCCCGGTATGTTTGCTTGCGATATAGTAAATAACAGGCTGTTAAACTGAAGATAAATAATGTTATGATGGCGACGTAAATAAATGGCGAGTTAGGAACATTAAATTTATTGCGGATGAAAAATGCCACGATGGGTGCGATGGTAAGGGCAGTCACGGGAATATACACGGAAAATGCGATCCATTTCTCCTTGATTTTTGGGAGCAACAGGATCGTCAAGTACGTGAAGAACGGGAACAGAGGTAGCATATAGATGTCCAGTTTTCCGCTGAACATGGAAAGAATGACGAAAGTCGAGGCGATTGCCGAGAGGAAAAGTTTTTCTTTATCTGTCGTGAGTAGTTTCTTTTTTATCGCAATAACGATTGTCGTAATGTATAGGATGGACCAGGGAGCCACGGAGTACCAGAACGTCACCCCGTAATACCAGAATGCTTTTTTGTGGTCGAACGAATCAATCGCCCGGTTTATGGTTTGATGGAAAAGAAGATTGTTCAGGTAAGTTGATCCTCCTTCGAGATAAATACCGAGAAACCATATTGCACAGAATCCCGATAAAATACCCCATTCCCTCCAGCCGAAATACCGGCAGAAAGAACGGACGTCTCTTTTCACCAGCAGAAAGACGAGCATAGTTATCAAAGGAACGATAAATCCGATAGGCCCTTTCGAGAAAATAGCCATGAAAATATAGAAAGGCAGCAAGAAACGGTCTCTCGGTTTTCCCTTGCCTGCATAGCGTTTATAAAACGTGTACAGGGCAAGAAGAATAAACATGCACATCAGCATATCCATGCGCAGGACAAGGCCCGAACCGATAAAGAATGCGCTTGTGAAGAGCATTAACGAACCGTTCCATCTCAAGGATGTGGTGGTTTCTTCTTCGACCCATTTATTCATGACATAAACGGAAATCAAGGCGGGAATGATGGAAAAAAGTGAAAGGCCAAACATATTATATTCACCCCAGATCCATTTGCTTAACATGAGTAACCAGAAATAAAGGGGCGGTTTATCTGCATAAAGTTCTCCTTGATGGTAGAAAGTAAAGAAATGCCCGTCTCGCAGGGCCTCATCGACGATACTGAGGTATTTCAGTTCGTTGTTTGGAGTGAAATCCCGTAGGATCAACACGGGAATCACTAAAATAAGCAATATAAAATATCGTTCAATTTTCATGATTGTAGTATGTAAATCCTTTTCGCGCAAAAACACGTCCAAAATGTATACCAAAAATGTTTCTTTTTTGTTACATCCGGAGAAAAAATTCTTCCTGTATTATTTGAAGGATATGCTCTTGAAAATAGTTTTATTATTATAAATTTGCACTCTAATCTAAACGTGTACATAAGATTATGCAGAAAAATTATATTCATTATCTTTTTATTCTTATCGTTTGTTGGTTCGCCTTTTTCGTGAATAATGGTTCTGTTTATGAGGATATTATGGAGTCCCGTAATTTGGTCACGGCGCATGAAATGATTGAATATGACAACTGGTTGGTGCCCACGATGAATGGTGAATTGCGTTTGGAGAAACCGCCTCTTCCGACATGGGTAGCCGCGGGAATCGAGTATTTGCAACCGGATAATATATCTTTACAGCGTGCCGCTGCCGGGATTATGGCCACGCTGATGGCTTTTTTCCTCTATTTCTTTGCATCGGCTTTAAGTGGTAACAGGTTATTAGGTTTACTTTCCGCCTTGGTATTGGCAACTAGTTTTAATGTCATTATGGCAGGACGGGTCGCGACATGGGATATCTATTGTCATAGTTTTATGCTGGGAGCAATATTTTTCTTCTATAAAGGAATAAAGAGTGTGCGGACGAGTTGGGCTAATTTTGTCTGGGCCGGGGTATTCTTGGGGTTGTCTTTCCTTGGCAAAGGACCCGTGGCATTCTACGCGTTATTATTACCTTTCTTGATTTCTTATATTGGGGTTTATCGTCTTTCTCTCAAGAGAAAAGGTTGGCCCATCACGGTCATGTTGCTGTTATTTATCGTCATCAGCTTTTGGTGGCCGCTTTACTTGTATGTATTTCACCGGGATACAGCTTTGTTCGTGCTGGCGAAAGAATCGACGGCATGGATCGAGAGGAATGTTCGTCCCTGGTATTACTACTGGTTGTTCTTTGCCGAGTCGGGAATTTGGGCATTGTTCCTTTTGACGGGGCTATGTTGGCCGTGGTTAAAAAAGAAAGTCAGAATGCGTAAGGAATACACGTTTGCAGTTTTATGGACCGTGGTTACCTTGGTATTGTTGTCTCTTTTCCCGGAGAAAAAAACTCGTTATCTGTTGCCGTTATTGATCCCGGCTGCGATGGTCGTGGCACATTATGTCGTTTATATATTCACTGCGGTGAAAGAAAAAACGCTTACTACTAGCGATCGAGTCGTGTTCCGTGTAAATGCTTTTATCCCGGCGTTAATTGCTTTAGGGATGCCGGTTGCCGTCTATCTTTTATTTTACCGGGGAGGAGAAGTCGGGTTGACTCTTTTAATTATCGTTTCGATCCTGTTTCTTGTTGCTGCTTATTCTATTTTTGTGGGAGGGGTGAGGATAAAATCGATGAAAGTATTCACGGGGGTGATATTGTTGTTAATTCTTGTGGAAACTCTATTGATGTCTCGCGTTGCCAATATGTTCAATAACACGGAGATCAAGAGTATCAAGGCTGTTCGCCAGATTGAAGAATTACGGCATGTGCCGTTCTATCATCCGGCAGATGAGGAATTGAGAATCGAACTGGTGTATAAAGCAGGCCGTCGCATATTACCTTGGGATGTAAAAAGCGATACGACACTTTTGAACACTCTGCCTATCGTGCTGGTTTCCGGTAAACCTGCAACGGAGGTTCTTCCTGCTGCGATGCAGGAGAAAGTGAATCTACGTCTAATAGATGTCTACGACAATAATAATCGTCCGAAAACAGATAAAAAACGTTATTCCCCTAAATTCGTTCGTTACGTGACAATATTGGAGAAGAAATAGGAAAATGTCTTGCTATTCGTGATATAAGATTTGGAACTACTTTTAATAAATGATGTCGGATGGTGAATACGATGAAATGTTTTCCTATGTGATGAAGATCCTTTCCGTGAGTTGCTTTTTGTCTCTTAAGTGGAGACAAGTATCTTTATGATGCTAGGGGAATCGTACAACTTTTAAACTCCCTTCCCTCTCCGGGGTACTTCCCCTCGGGCCGGGGAAGAAAGAGGTGACACGAAGTGACGGAGGGTTTTTTGAAATAAAATGACTTTTTGGATCGTCCTGGGAAGAATGTCTTCCTTGGCCTGATCCGCTGTAGATGTAAACTGAGGTCCTATCCTGCCTGGGTGTAACATGGAGAAAGAACACGTGTCCTCCAAAAGTCTTACAACAGTACTTCGTCAACGTCAAAATTGGTAGTGATAAATATATTTTTACCGGTTCTTCCAAATTTTGTAATTAATATGATGATTTATATTGAAATTATATTTATATTTGTTTTAAAACAAAAAAAACATCGTGTTAATTTAAATAGAATGTAAAAATGGGAAAAGTATTTTACATGATATGCATGATGTCACTTTTGGTTTTGAATGCGTGTGTAAATGAATCAAACATTGATAGTTGCAATCTCCTAAAGTATGAGGGTGAAAATTCTGTGAGTAAATTATTAGTACAAAAAATTCAAGAAAGAAATGGCTCTCAAGAATTACATGCACTTTTGTCTTTTAAACAACATGAGGTATTGTTAGATTACGTCCTTCTTCAGTATGGATTTGGGGAGGGAATTCATTATCTAATTCCTGTCAAGAATGTAAATAGTGGGGAAATTAATGGTTGTATTATTTACCGTGTCAATAAAGAGAGTTCAAAGAATTTTGAAATAACGGGAGCAGTCGAAACTCCAGAGTTTATAGATGTCAAGAAATATTTATCAATGTCTGACTTGGAACAAAAAATGAAATCGGTAACGTTTAAAAAGTGGAAAGAACAAGGGTTAAACGTGAATGTTATGTTATATAATGATGAACTTTTAATGAGTAGGGCGTTGACAGAAAAGGAAATGAATAAGCAAGAGAGTACAATATCTTCAATAGATGCGACTGTTTGTGAAGGAGAAGTTTTCTATTCTTTTTCTCTCAATGATTACCTTCCTGATGATGTTGATTCTTAGGCAATAGGTTTAGATAGACGTGAGTCTGTTTTTCGTTTTCATTTTAATTGGTTACTTCAATATATGCAAGCTTATACAGGAAATATAATCGTAGATATGGAAAAACTTTTTCTTGTTGTAGAATCATCTGTTATAGTAGATAAAGATTCGTATATAGCTGCAATAGACCAATATATGACGAGGTGTGGCAATAGTTTTCGTGTGGCTGGTAGTCATATTGAATTAAATTATATAATTAGTGTTTTTGGTTTAGGAGGTTCTGGCTCTTCTCATAGTGGTTCTCAAGGAAGTAATCCTTCTTACCCATCTGATGCAAATTTTTGGCCTGAAGGACATCATCAGATTATAGAATCTGCATTGAGTACGGTAGAAAATGCAGAGGTTTTGATTCCACCGCTTAAATTAGGTAGTGATCAGGCTGATAAAGGAGTCGGAGCAGATGGGGTATCATACCAAGCCCCTAAATATGCTTATATGCATGCTATGTTAGAAGAGGGAAGTACCTTGGAAAATATGGTGTCAAAAATGAGATCTTTTTTTGCTCATTTTGTAACATCGTTTAATAAAACTAAGGATTATTTTTATTTAGGAATGGCTTTACATCCGATAATGGATTCTTATAGTCCTGCGCACGATCGTGTTGTTTGGAATGGTACTATAATGGAATATCTGCCTCATGCATTTGAATATTCATTTTTATGTTTTGGAGATATACAAAAAGCGGCACAAGCTGTTCATGATGTTTATAATGATATTGTGAACGAAGGGAAGAAGCCTGCAGAAGCTTTTGATAATTGGCTTTATGGTAAGTATGGACCAATGAATGTTAATAATCAGCTAAATGAATAATTAATTTGAATACCATGAAAAGAAAATTCAGATATAGATTTACGTGGAGAAGTTGCGTTTTGCTTCTTCTAGCCTTTTTCATTTACATACTGTATAAACCGAGTCTTACGGACATTAGGAAACAGGGGGAGGCTATAAATCCGGTATCTTACGTGTTTGATTTCCCGATAGAAGTGGTCGAACATTGCATAAGGTCATTCTCGGATAGTAATATTTATGGTTGTTATGACGGGAACGAGGAGTTTAAAGGAATTTATTCGATTAACTACAATGCTAATAAACATCCTATCGTGAATTATAGTTTAGCATCCTCGTCTTATGTTTATAAATGGAAGGGAAAATTCGTGAAAGATGGTAATTTTCATGAGGTAGTGTTACATGATGAGGGAGGAAAAACGCATGTTCACGTGGGTAGGAGTAAACCGGCTTTAGCACAAGTGGGGGAATATTATTTACCCAATCCTCGTTTGGGCTTTGAGTTCGGAATTCCTCGCTTCACGAAAATAAAGGCTTGTACGATTAGGGAGTACGAGTTGCTTCGTTTTATAGGCAAAAAATTGGGGCAAAAAGGCATGCCTCCCGTTCTCTATCCTTCTGCGCTTTCGTTGAAAGAGATTCAGGATCGCTACAAGCAGAAAGGAGAGATCCATTTTCCCTTTGCATTGGATGAGATTCAAATCGGTGATAGTCTTGTGTCGCAAATGAAACAACCGTAGGAAAAATCGTTTTTTCCCGGGGCAAAGAAAAGCGGGAGAAAACATATATGGTACAATAACTCGATCTGTACAAGACTGTTTATTGATTATGTAGTCATTTTTTGGGTAATAACGCCTGTTTTAATTCCTCTACCGATGCGACGATCCGTTTGGCTCCGGCTTGGGTTAATTCTTCCCGATCCCCGTAACCGTACAAAACCCCGATACAGTCAATTCCGGTATTCCGGGCCCCGATGATGTCGTGTTTCCGATCCCCGACCATGACCACCTTGCTCAAGTTTCGGATGTCATTATTTTCCAGCACGTGGCGAATCACCTCGTCTTTATGTGATAGCGAGCCGTCAAGCCCGCTTCCCCCGACGAATTTGAAGTAATCGCTCAAGTGGAAATGATCAAGTATTTTTTTGGCGTAATAAGCCGGTTTTCCGGTAGCGAGCATCACTTGCTTTCCGGTCTTGTTTAATTCTTGCAGAAGGCCTTCCATGCCGGGATAGACAGCATTTTCGTATATACCCGTGTCCGCGAATCTTTCTCGGTACTTCCGGATGCCTTCCTCGGCTTGAGCTGCACTGAAATGGCAGAATTCCATCAGGGATTCTTTCAACGGGGGGCCTACGAATTTGCGCAGGTCGTTCAGATCCTTCACTTCAATCCCGAAGTATTTCAAGGCATACCGGATCGATTTGGTGATCCCTTCCATGGAATCGGTGATCGTGCCATCAAGGTCTAAAAGAATGTAGGTGTACTCTTTTTGCATATCGTGGGTGTGAGTGGATAAAAAAACAGGCCTATTGCTAAGCCTGTTTCTATATTTCAAAGATTTATTTCCTGTATTAGGCATTCAACGTGAAACGTAAGAAAGCGGTAACGGTTAAATCTTTATCTACGCTCTTCAAGTACTCTCTTACAGACATTTTACCGTCTTGCTCGAAAACTTGGTTTAACAAGGTAGACTCTTGGAAGAATTTGTTCAAGCGGCCTTGAGCAATTTTATCCAGCATGTTTTCCGGTTTACCTTCTTCACGAGCTTTTTCGCGACCGATCTCGAATTCGTGATCGATAACGTTTTGAGGAATACCGTCTTTATCCACGGCAACAGGAGCCATGGCTGCCACTTGCATGGCGATATTTTTCTTCACTTGGGTGTCAGCTGCTTTGTTGAAACCAACAACGGTTGCCAACATGTTTCCCGGGTGAATGTAGATCACGCAATCTTCTGCTTTTACAGAGCCGTAGTAGCTTAATTCCAGTTTCTCACCGATAACACCGGTTTGTTCTGAAATCTGGTCAGCGATACTTCTACCGTCCAGTTGGATAGCCAACAAATCTTCGGTAGTTGCAGGCATATTAGCTAAAGCGGCGTCAAGAATTTTGGTCGTGAAAGCAATGAATCCCTCGTTTTTAGCCACGAAGTCAGTTTCGCAGTTTAAAGAAACCATAACTGCACTCTTTCCATCGGTTTTGGCTAAAACGCATCCTTCTTTTGCTTCTCTGTCTGCACGTTTGCTTGCAACAACAAGACCTTTCTTACGGATGATATCAACGGCTTTGTCGAAATCTCCCTCAGCTTCCTGTAATGCATGTTTGCAGTCCATCATTCCGGCGTTTGTTGCTTTGCGCAACTTCATCACGTCTGCTGCTTTTATTTCCATATTCTTTAAACCTCCATGTTAATTCAATTTCAGAAGTTAGATCATTCAATCTAAAATCTGAAATCTAAAATCAAAAATTAATCTATTCTTCAGAAGCGGTTTCGCTTACTTCAGCTACTTCGTCCTGAGCTTCAGCTTTCTCGGCTCCTTTCTTGTCGCCTTCTTTCTCTCTTTCGGCTTTTCTTTCCGTCAGACCCTCTTTGATGGCTCCGGCTACCTTGTCGATAATTAAAGAAATAGAAGTTGATGCGTCATCGTTAGCCGGGATTACGAAATCAATTCCTTCCGGGTTTGAGTTCGTGTCCACGATAGCGAATACTGGAATTCCCAGCGTGTTAGCTTCTTTTACAGCGATGTACTCCTTCATCACGTCAACCACGAAAAGAGCTGCCGGAAGACGAGTCAGGTCAGCGATGCTACCTAAGTTCTTTTCCAGTTTTGCTCTTTGACGAGAGATCTGAAGTTTTTCCCGTTTTGAAAGGTGAGAGAAAGTACCGTCTTTTTCCATCTTGTCGATGGTGGTCATTTTCTTCACGGCTTTACGAATTGTCGGGAAGTTGGTCAACATTCCACCCGGCCATCTTTCAGTCACGAACGGCATGTTGATATTAGAAATTTTTTCAGCAACAATGTCCTTAGCCTGTTTCTTTGTTGCAACAAACAGAATTCTTCTACCTGATTTAGCGATCTGTTTCAAAGCTGCACTTGCCTTGTCCAACATGATGGCTGTTTTGTTCAGGTCAATAATGTGGATATCATTACGCTCCATGAAAATATACGGAGCCATTTTAGGATTCCATTTACGGGTAAGGTGTCCAAAGTGACAACCTGCATTTAATAATTCGTCGAAATTTGTATTTGACATTTTGTGTCTCCTTTAAAGTTTACATTCTTAAATTTAATCAATTGCCGGGTAGTTCTCCACAGAAGTCCCGTCAATTTAGATACTAAACTCCTATTAACGTTTAGAGAATTGGAATCTCTTACGAGCGCCAGGACGTCCCGGTTTCTTACGTTCCACTTCACGTGGGTCTCTGGTCATGAACCCTGCTGCTCTTAATTTTGATTTATCCTCTGCGTTTACTTTCACCAATGCTCTGGCAATTCCTAAACGTAAAGCTTCAGCTTGTCCGTTGAAACCTCCACCTACAAGGTTTACCTTGATGTCATATTGTCCCAACACACCTAATAATTCAAGCGGTTGTTTTACAATATACTGGAGGGTAGGCAACGTGAAATATTCTTCCAGGCTTTTCTTGTTGATCGTAATATTGCCTTTTCCTTCGTTAAGATAAACGCGGGCTACCGCTGTTTTTCTTCTACCTACTGCATTTACTACTTCCATACCTTGTTATTTAAGTGCGTTTATATCAATTACTTTAGGCTGTTGTGATTCATGGTTATGCTCGGGTCCCACGAACAGGTGCATATTCTTGAATACAGCTCTTCCAAGGCGATTTTTAGGAAGCATACCTCTAACAGCATGTTCCAGAATTCTTTCCGGGAATCTTTTCATTTCTTCTGCCGGAGTAGAAATCCGTTGACCACCGGGGTACTGGGTGTGTCTACGATACTGTTTGTCTGTTAATTTGTTACCTGTAAAGATAACTTTTTCTACATTGATAATGATTACATTGTCTCCACAATCCACGTGGGGAGTGTAACTGGGTTTGTACTTGCCTCTCAATAGTTTCGCAACTTTAGCGGCAAGACGTCCCACAACTTGATTTTCTGCGTCAATCAAAACCCATTCTTTCTGTGCAGTGGCTTTGTTGACATAAGTTGTTTTGTAACTAATCTGATCCACTTTTTTTTTAATTAAAAATTAAACTTCTGTTTGTATTTCTTCGTGGGGACTCTAGGCATTCTATCCGGTTGAAAATAACGAGGTTTATCGGGCAAACTGATATAATTTTCAACGGAGACAGATGCATTGTAAAGAGCATGGCTAAGGTATCCCTTACAATTTAGCGAGTACTCCACTCCAAAATGAGGGGCAAAATTACACATTAATACGTGAATTCCAAAACATTCTGCGAAAAGATTTGTTCCAGAGTGTTTTGATGGGGTTCTGAATCATCGAGGGATATTTTTCACTCGTGTGTGTGGTCATACCGTATTTATGCTGACGTACTAGGGTAATAATCGGATAATCAATTAATTCTAGTAGATCTCTTCTAGATTACTTCCGTATAGAACGCTATTAGAATGCTATTAAAGCTTTATTAAAGCGCTATACTTAGAATAGCGTTTTAAAAGAATTTTAAAAGTACTTTTTAAATCCTTTTTCTGTATTTTGTCATGAAGTGATCATGATTTGATAATCAAATGATTACTTAAATCGGTTTAACATTCGGACTTGTCAGGTTTAAAGAGTCTTGTGAGGTGGGATATGTTATTGAAAATTTTCTCGGGACACGAATTTATAATCTTCCGTGTAACAGGTGAATATCCCTAGCGCACCCTGTATGTTCCCGATAAGCGGGACGGGAGAGGTGATGCTGCCTTGGTTGGCGCTGTTGGCCTCGTAGAGAGAAACTTGATAGTTGTAACAATCTTCGGTAATACGTAAAAGAAGAATGACGACGGCTTCAGCCTCTTCAATTTCTTGACATTTGATGGTGCGTTCGATCGTGACACCCCCGGTATGGCGGGATAGGTCGAGATAGCTTGTTTCTTTTTTCAGCAGGTTGTCATCCCCGGCTCCTTCTTTTCTTGCCTGCACGCTATATATATAGTAATTTTGCTTGGGATTGAGGGAGGTTTGAAAATTGATCGTGACGGAGTTTGTCTCCTTGGAAACGGAATAGGAAGAAATCGTTATGTGATCCGGTATGGTAGTTTTGGCTGTGATGTGTTCTTTTTCAGGTGTGTAGATGCTCAAGTAAAGCGAGTCTAGCCCGAATTGATTGAACTTGGTGTCGTGCCTGAAATTTCCGAGGAATGAGGGGCTGAACGTGGGAATAAGTTTGATGATGGAGTCGGCCTTTATGGAAACATCTAGATTGACAGGACTATTCAGGTCGATGATCTCGTGGATCGGGGAGACTTTGGCCGCATTCAACGTGTAAAATTCACCCGGTTTGCAATAACATTCGATGAAGTAACCGGAGATCTCACCCATGTCTTTCATGGGAAGTTCCTCTTCCGGCATACAGGAGAGGAACGAGAGGAATAGGAGGGTTAAGATTCCATTTTTCATGTGATTACCAGTTTATTCGAAGTGAAACATACGGGATAAAGGGGAGCATGACCTTGGATTTCGGGATAATCTTGGTCTGGTTGTCCGTGCTTTCTGCTTGAAAATAAACGAACGAAGGGTTCGATTGATTGTAGACGTTGTATGCACCGACGCTGAGTTTGAATAAAAGGTTTTTGCCGCCGAATTTATAGTCAAGGCTGGCATCTAGCCGGTGGTTGTTGGGTAATTTGTAGTTATAGCGGTCCGTGTACACGGGGATAAGAATGGGTCTGTCATCATTAAATTCCGTGATATTTTGAGCGATTACCATTCCCTTGGGAAAGGTTGTGTAGACCCCGGACGAGAAGGTCCAAAGGGTGTTCAACAGGAGCCGGGGCAAAATCTGATAGGAAAAGTTGATCATAACATTATGTTTCACGTCGTACGGGGGATTAAAGGCTTTCCCGTTATTGATTTCCGCGAATTTGCGCTTGGATTCGGAGAGCGTGTAGTTAGCCCGCATGTAGAGGGCGTGATGGTTGAGCGTTAGGTCAAATTCGAGACCTTTGGCATGGCCTTTTCCTTGAATTTGGCGATTGCTTAGGGCGGAATATTCGGTTTGAATGTCCGAGGCGAAATCTTTCACGTTACGCATATCCTTGTAAAAAATGCCTGCGTAAAAGGATAATAGTTGTCCAATCTCTTGATTAATCCCGATGGAATACTGGTGGCAGGTTGCGGGCTGGGTTCCTTTTGCCAAGGGGTACCAAATGTCGATCGGGGTTTTAACCGTGAAATAGGGATAGAGACTTAAATATTGAACCGTTTTGGCATAATCTGCCCAGATGGTGAATTTGTTGACCGTGTAACTGATTTTTGCCCGGGGCGAAAAAGTATGTTCCCAGGTTTCTCCCGCGTAAAATTGATAATTCCCTCCCACGTTTAAGGAGAGGTTTGGATTCAATTGGTAGTTTATATCCAGGTATAATTCATATAGATTAAAGTCTTTGTCCGAGCTTTTTATTAGAAGGTTTTGACTATCGTCACTTTTGTTGGCTGTTTCAAACCGGGAGTATTCAAATTTTGCCCCACTGTTTAGGGTCAATTTATCCGAGAGTTTACGGGAATAGGTCGCTTGTCCGAGAAGGGCGTAGTTGCGATTTCCGCCTCCCATGGGAACACTGCCGAAGGCATCACCCTCGCTGTACGTATTTTTCCCACAGAATTGAAAATCCCATTGCTCGTTGGCGTTGGGAGTGTAGGAGACATTCATGTTACCAGAAAAGGTGTGCCAGTCGAAAATGTATTGCACGTGTTCGCTGATTTTCATTTTCATGTGATCAAGAGAGAACAGCCCGAAGGCGGTCATTCTCCATTTGTCGGAAAGACGTGAATCAATTGTTGCGGTAATATCGCTGAACGAGTACTCCGGCATATAGTTAGGATTTGTCTTGTCGTCCATAGATTGGTTGTATAACTTGGAAATATGTTGTAGATAGGAGGTTCGGGCAGAGGCGGCAAAGGACGTGTGATTTTTGATGATCGGGCCTTTGGCTTTTAGGGCGGAAGAGACAAGTCCGAGAGTCAGCTCTCCCTCGTGTTCGTGCTTGTTTCCCGGTTCGGGGCGCATATTGATATAGGAGGATAAAAAACTATTGTACCGGGCGGGGAAACCACTTTTGAACAGGGTGGAGTTGTTCAGTATGTAGGGGTCGAATGTGGACAGGATTCCCGTGAGATGGTCCGGGTAGGCGATGGGCATATTGTTGATGAGGAATCCGTTTTCGTTGCTGTTTCCGCCTCGGACGTAGATGCCGGAATTGAGTGCGTTCGTGGTTACGATGCCGGGCATGGTGGCGAGGTATTTCAGTACGTCCTGTTCACCGAGAATGGCCGGGATCCGCTCGATTCCTTTGATGGAAGAGAGGATTCGCCCGCTGGCCGGGAGGGCGGTGACGACAACTTCTTTCAGGTTGTTTTGTTTGTTGCGCAGGGTAATGATGAACGGAGCGTCGCTTTTGTTGAGCTTGTAAGTTTCTTTTTTATAGTTGACGTGAGAAAATTCCAACGTGCAAGGAATGGGACATTCTAACTGGAAGAGGCCTAGAGAGTCGGTGGTGGAGCCTTTTTCGCTCTCGACGCAATAAATGTGTACCCCGTTGACCGGTTCGCCGGAGTGGGCTATAACTTTCCCCACGATGACTGTTTGGGCGTCAAGTGATATGGAGATGAATATAAATAAGATTGCAACCAATTTGCCCATATACACGCATTGTGAGTTCGAAATTTCACAAATGTAGTAAACAAATCCCGTTATGTCTTATGGTTCATGTGAATAATTGTTGTTATTTTGCAAGGTATCTATTAAAATTTGGTTATGGGAATATACGTGCATGTACCTTTTTGCCGGAGTAAATGTTTTTATTGCGGATTCTATTCGGTTGCGTCATTGACCTTGAAAGAGGCATATCTGGGGGCTATCGAACGAGAGATCATTTTAAGGAGGGGGTATTTGCCGCGGCAGGAAATGAATACCTTGTATTTCGGGGGAGGTACTCCTTCTTACTTGGAGCGTGGGGAACTGGAACGAATCATACGGAAATTGGAGGAAAATTATTCGTTCATCCCCGGTATGGAGCGAACCATCGAGTTGAATCCCGAAGATCTGATGCCGGAAAAATTGCAGGGAATAAAGGATTTGGGGTTTAATCGATTGAGTATTGGGGTGCAATCTTTCTCGGACGAACAATTGAAACGAATCAACCGGACACATTCAGCCTGTCAGGCGATAGATGGAATCGCACTTGCCGCTGGCATGGGATTTGATAATATAAGTATGGATCTGATTATTGGTTTACCGGGACAGACAGAAGAGGAGTTGTTGGGAGATGTGGAAAAGGCAAGTTGTTTACCAATAGAGCATTTATCCGTGTATATGTTAAGTATTGATCCAAATACGGTATTTGAACACATGGTGAAACGAGGTGAGTTCCGGTTGGAGGATGAAGAGGTGATAGCCGGGCGTTATCAGCGGGTGTGTGAACGGTTGAAAGAGTTGGGCTTTGAACATTATGAAATTTCCAATTTTGCCCGGAACGGGAAGTACTCCAGGCACAATATATCTTACTGGCAACAAAGGCCATACATTGGTTTTGGTCCTTCGGCTCATTCTTATGACTTACATTCCAGGCAATGGAACACGGCGAATTTGAAAACCTATATAGATCATTTAAATGAAGGAACGCTTTCATTTGAAAAAGAGGAATTAAAGCCTGTTGATTTGTATAATGAATACGTGATGACGGGTTTGCGAACAATGTGGGGAGTGGAGAAACAGAAATTGGAGGGAGATTACACCATGTTTTGGGAACAGGTGCGGGATCAAGTCTTGAAGTATGAGAGTTCCGGGGATTTGGTGGAGGAAGGGGGAAGGTGGAAAATCAGCGAGACCGGGTGGGTAATTTCAGATGCGATTTTGAGTGATTTATTCGTGGTCTAGTTTTTTACATGAAAAAATACTATTTTTGCGGTTGTAAGTTTAATATTTAAATGTTTTTCAGATGAAAACAAGTAGAATGTCAGTCAAAGAACTGTTGCAATCAGGAGATTGCGGTAAAGAGGTTGAGGTTAAAGGTTGGGTAAGAACCAAGCGCGGTAATAAACAGGTGAATTTTATCGCGTTGAATGACGGCTCTACGATCAATAATATACAGGTGGTGGTTGATATGGAGAAGGTGGCCGAGGAGGTGATGAAGAAAGTAACGACCGGGGCGGCTATTCACGTGAAAGGTTTGCTCGTGGAGAGTGCCGGAAGCGGACAGGCCCACGAGATTCAAGCGAACGAGGTGATCGTGATGGGAGAGGCTGATCCGGAAAAGTTCCCGATTCAACCGAAGAAACATAGCTTGGAATTTTTGCGTGAGGTGGCTCATTTGAGATTCCGCACGAATATTTTCGGGGCTGTTTTCCGTATTCGTCACGCGATGGCTTTTGCCATTCATCAATATTTTAACGATCACGGGTTCTATTATTTACATACTCCGCTGATTACAGCCTCGGATTGCGAGGGGGCGGGAGAGATGTTCCGGGTGACGACGCTTGACCCGAAGAATCCACCTTTGCTGGAGGATGGAAGTGTTGATTTCAGACAAGACTTTTTCGGAAAATCAACCAACTTGACGGTGAGCGGTCAGCTGGAAGGTGAGCTGGGGGCCATGTCGCTGGGTAAGATTTACACGTTCGGGCCTACTTTCCGGGCAGAGAATTCAAATACTACGCGCCATTTGTCGGAGTTTTGGATGATCGAGCCGGAAGTTGCTTTCAATGATTTAGAAGATAACATGGATTTGGCGGAGGACTTTTTGAAATATTTGATCCGTTACGCTTTGGAGCATTGCATGGATGATTTGTTGTTTTTGAGCAAGCGTTTGCAGGAGGAGGAGAAGGACAAGAAAGCCGAGGAGCGTTCCATGGAGTTGATCGAAAAGTTGCAATTCGTATTGAATCATGATTTTGAACGGGTTACTTACACGGAGGCTATTGATATATTGAAAAACAGCAAGCAAAATAAGAACGGTAAGTTCCAGTATCCGGTGACGGGTTGGGGGGTGGATTTACAGAGTGAACACGAGCGTTACTTGGTAGAGAAACATTTCAAGAAACCGGTGATTTTGACGGGTTACCCGAAGGAAATCAAGGCTTTCTACATGAAACAGAACCCGGACGGAAAGACGGTTGCCGCGATGGACGTGCTTTTCCCGCAAATCGGAGAGATTATTGGGGGATCGCAGCGTGAGGAAGACTATAACAAGCTGGTGACTCGTATGCAGGAGGTAGGAATACCGGTTTCTGCGATGTCTTGGTATCTGGATACGAGAAGGTTTGGTTCTGCGGAGCATAGCGGATTCGGACTTGGGTTTGAACGTTTGTTGTTGTTCGTGACCGGAATGGGGAATATACGTGACGTGATCCCGTTCCCGCGGACACCGAAAAATGCCGAGTTTTAAGAATAATTTGAAATAAATAGAAGGATGCTCAAGCAAAATTTACAACAGAAATTGGGGTTGAAAATCAATCCGTTGCAAATACAGCTGATCAAGCTGCTTGAGCTTCCTACCTATCAACTTGAACAGAGGATTAAGGAGGAGTTGGAGTCAAACCCGCTTTTGGAAGAGGGGGAGGAGAAACCGGAACCGGAAGTTGATATTAAGGAGGACGGGGATGAGGTGGATTATGATGAGAATTCGCAGGAAGAAGATAATTACGAGTCTTCGGAGGATGAATTTTCTTTAGATGATTATATCAGTGATGAGGATGATATTCCGGACTATAAGTTGACAGCATCGAATGCCTCGAAGGATGATGATGCACGGGAGTTCGTGCTTTCCGGAGGGATTTCTTTCCGGGAGAATCTGGTGGAACAGTTGGGAACGCAGCACTTGGGAGAGATGGATCGTAAGATCTGCGAGTATATCATTGGTAATATTGATGATGATGGTTATCTGCGTCGGGACGTGGAGAATATCGTGGATGATCTCGCTTTTGGGGCGGGGATCGAGGTGGACGATGAGAAAATTGAATTCTTGTTGCGTGTCGTGCAGCGTTTCGATCCGGCAGGAGTAGGGGCGAGAGATTTGAGGGAGTGTCTGTTGCTGCAGGTGAAACGACGCTTGGCGGAGACTTCTACCCCGGCTTTGGTAAATGCCCGGATCATATTGGAGAGTTATTTCGAGGAATTCTCGAAGAAACATTACGAGAAGATTTCTAAACGGATGAGGATTTCAGATGAGGAGTTGAAAGAGGCGGTGGACGAAATTTTGAAATTGAATCCCAAGCCGGGCGGACAGATTTCCGATTCTTCGGTTCCGGGAGCCGAGAAGATTATTCCTGATTTTAACTTGGATATTGTAGACGGGGAGTTGCAGTTGAGCTTGAACACGGGGGATATTCCCGAGTTGAGGTTGAACAAATCATACGTCAATATGTTGGAGGATTACCAAAAGAATTCGAATTCCCGCGAGAAGAAAGATGTGGTGTCTTTCGTGAAATATAAGCTGAGTTCTGCCCGTTCGTTTATTGATGCCGTGCAACAGCGAAATAACACACTGATGCTGACGATGACGGCTATCGTGCAATTCCAGAAACCATTTTTCCAAACGGGGGACGAGAGCAAGTTGAAACCGATGATTCTCCGGGATATTGCCGATATTACCGGATTGGATGTTTCTACCATTTCGAGGGTTTCTAATTCTAAGTATATACAGACTTGGTTTGGTATCTACTCTTTAAAACAATTCTTTTCGGGAAGTATGCCGACGAGTAGTGGAGAGGAAGTTAGCACGGGCGAGTTGAAGAATGTGTTGAAGGAAATCGTGGACGGCGAGGATAAACGTAAACCTTACACGGATGATGAGTTGGTGGAATTAATGAATAAAAAAGGTTACCAGATTGCCCGCCGGACGATTGCAAAGTATCGTCAGTTGCTGGATATTCCGGTGGCCCGACTTCGTAGAGAAGTTTAAAAGCCATAATTTTAAAATATGAAAGTATTTGCTTTTGCCGTATCTATGCTGTTTCATCCTTTGTTGTTGCCTTTGTACGTGTTGTTTATCACATTTAATACAGGAACTGTTTTTACTTATATTCCGGCGTACACGCAAAATATGTCTTATTTGTTGACCCTGCTGGGGGTGACGTTAATTCCATTGCTTTGCTTGCCGTTGTTGAAGTGGTTGGGGTTAATTGAGGGTTACCGTCTGGTGCAGAAACAAGATCGGGTGTTCCCGGTGCTGGTGACAATCGTGGGGGCTTTTATCGTGTTTTATTTTTCCCGTAATTTGCCTTATTCTAATATCGTGAGGCAATTTTACCTGATTATGGTGATCATGCTCTCCGGCTTTATGATCGTGACGATTCGCTGGAAGATCAGTATGCACATGACGGCTATCGGGGCTTTGTGTGGCTTCGTTTTTATTCTGGGAATGAAGTATTTGGGGGATGTGATTAACTTGTTGCCTTTGTTGATTCTGGTTTCCGGTCTTGTGGCCTCCGCCCGCTTGTATCTAAAACAACATACTCCTGCCCAAGTATATGTCGGGTATATTTATGGTGCTGCTGCCGTGGTGGCTATCATGTATTAATAAAGCATGATCCATATATCGCTTTGTCCCAGTTGGGTGGCGAGTAGATCCCTTTGTTTCGTGGCCTCTTGTTTATCCGTGTAATTTGCGATACTGACACGATAACGTTGATCTTTGGTAATGATCTGTGCCTCCGGGAAACCTTTGGCTTTTAGTTGTGTCACGTCTTTTTCTGCTAGATTTTCCCGGGGATGGCTGGCCACGATGATATGGTAACTTCTTGTATTTGTTTTCTTGATGTTTTGTTCCGTTCCTTGTTGCTTTCCTGTTTCTTGTCGGGATGGGGAAAGCTTCACGTTTGATGCAATAGTTGTGTTATTGGCATCTTGCGATGGATTTTGCTTAATGGTGTCAAGGGAGACCTGGTTTTCTGGAAGAGAGGCCGGAAGGCTCCTTTTCACATTAGTGGTGGTTAGATTCTTGGAATTCATTTTATCCCGTTGACAGCCGATGAATGGTAACATCAGGACGAATGATAGGAACAATACGAGTTTCATGTTACTTGTGTTTATTTTATTTGATAGATCCAAGTCTCTTCTTTACCGGGGATTTTATGAATTTTTCTTACGGCTGTAATAGCTTCTTTCTCGGTTTTGTATCCTTCGTAAGCGACGAGGTAAAGATCTCGGCTATAGGGCATGATAATGGCGTTTGTATAACCTTCTTTGTGTAGTTTGTCATACATACGGTCTGCATTGTCTTTGATGCGGAAACAGCCACCAACAAGGAGATATTCCGGAGCTTCTTTTACCACGGTGATCTCCGTTGCCGTTTTTGTTTCCGTTACTTGAGTAGTGTCTTTTACAAGGACAGCCTTGGTTTCTACTTTAACCGTTTCTTTTTGGGTATAGGTGTTTCTTACCTTCTTTTTGTCTTGACATCCGGAGATTGCAACCGCTAGGATGACAAGTGTAGATAGTAAAATCGTTTTCATGTTTGACAACGTTTTGGTTAATCATGCCAAGATACAAACAAATTTATTGTTAGTAAAGTATTTTCTTCTATTTTTGTGGTGAAAGTGTCGAATTGTAACTAGAAAAAGAGTTATTATGAATAAATTTATCGGAGTATTATTGATTTTGGTGCTTGCCGCTTCGTGTAAAAATGAAACGGAACCTATCGTGAAAATTACCACGGAGTACGGGGATATAAAGATTCGTTTGTATGATAAAACACCCAAGCATCGGGATAATTTTTTGAAGTTGGTGGAAGAGAAATTTTATGATGGTTTGTTGTTTCATCGGGTGATTAATCATTTTATGATACAGGGGGGAGATCCAACATCAAAGAATGCAGGACCGGATGTGCTGTTGGGTGAGGGGGATGTGGATTATCGGATTGATGCGGAGTTCGTACCGGAGTATTTCCACAAGAAAGGGGTGCTTGCTGCCGCACGGGAAGGAGATGACACCAATCCAAAGCGTAAGTCTAGCGGGGCGCAGTTCTATATCGTTCAAGGAAACGTGTATTCTCCGGAACAGTTAGAGAATACGGTAAAGAGCATCAATGAAAGGCGTAAGATGGCGTTGTATGGGCGGTTGAAGAATCAATACAAGAATGAATTTGCCCGTTTACAGGAGGCGAATGATTCGGAGGTTTTGGATGAATTGTCGGAGAAATTGACTCGGGAATGTGATAGTTTGTTCGTGAATGAAGAGTTAGTGTTAACAGAGGCGCAAAAACAGGCTTATACTACAGTTGGCGGAACGCCCCATTTGGACGGACAGTACACGGTGTATGGGGAGGTGATTGAAGGATTGGATGTACTGGATAAGATTGCTGCCGTGAAAACAAATTCTTTCGATAGACCGGTAGAGGATGTTGTGATTGAGAAGGTTAGAAGATAAATAGTTGTTTGTAACGGGAATTTATAGATTAAATTCCCGTTATCTTTTTTATCTCATTCAGTTTGTTCAAGGCTTCAAGTGGGGTCAGGCTGTTGATGTCCAGCCCGGCTATTTCATCCCGAATCTGTAATAGCACGGGATCTTCCAGTTGGAAGAAGCTAAGTTGAATGCCTTCCCTTTCGTTTCCTATTTTAGCGACATTCTTTTGTATGGCTCCGCTTGAATTACGGTCGTTTTCGAGTTGCTTTAATATCTCAGATGAACGTTTGATGACGGATTGCGGCAAGCCTGCCATTTTACCGACCTGTATACCGAACGAGTGGTTGGAACCTCCTTTTACCAGTTTGCGAAGGAATACGACTTTGTTGTTTACCTCTTTTACCGACACGTTGAAATTCTTGATTTTCGAGTAGGTGTGTTCCATTTCGTTGAGTTCGTGGTAGTGGGTGGCGAAAAGGGTTTTTGCCCTGCTTTTCGGATTTTCGTGTAAAAACTCGACAATGGCCCAAGCGATGGAAATACCATCGTACGTGGAGGTGCCTCGTCCAAGTTCGTCGAATAATACAAGACTTCGATCAGAAATGTTGTTCAGGATGTTGGCCGCCTCGTTCATCTCAACCATGAAGGTGGATTCTCCCAAAGAGATGTTGTCGGATGCCCCGACACGGGTGAAAATTTTGTCGACATACCCGATCTTTGCCGACACGGCAGGAACAAAACATCCGGCTTGTGCCATGATCACGATAAGTGCGGTTTGGCGTAAAAGCGCTGATTTACCCGCCATGTTGGGTCCCGTGATAATGATGATTTGTTGCTTGTCGTTATCGAGGTAGAGATCATTGTCGATGTAGTTTTCTCCCGGAGGTAACTGGCGTTCAATGACTGGGTGACGTCCTCCTTTTATGTCGATTACGAAGGATTCGTTGATCTCCGGTCGATGGTAATTGTTCGTGACTGCTATGTTGGCAAACGAGATTAGCGCATCAATGTGGGAGATGATGCGGGCATCCAACTGTATCGGTTTGATATAAGAGGCTGCCGCTGCCAGCAAGGTATTGTATATATCGCTTTCCAATTCTTGAATCCGGTCTTCGGCTCCGAGAATCTTTTCTTCATATTCTTTTAGTTCGGGAGTAATGTAACGTTCCGCATTGACAAGGGTTTGTTTACGAATCCAGGTGTCGGGAACCTTGTTCACGTGAGTTTTGGTCACCTCGATGTAATAGCCGAAAACATTATTAAAGCTAATCTTCAATGTAGGTATTCCTGTATTCTCTATTTCACGTTGTTGCATCTTTAATAGCAATTCCTTCCCGTGAGAAGAGATTTCCCGTAATTCATCCAGTTCGGTGTTGACTCCGGGGGCGATGACATTCCCTTTGTTGAGCATCGAGGGGGCATCTTCCCTGATCTCGTGATCTATTCTTTGGCTTAATACTTCGCAATCATCCAATTGTTGCGTCCATTTGGCAAGAACTTCGTTTTCGGTAGATAAACATTGTTCTTTCAATGGCTTAATGGCTTGTAACGCAATTTTTAGTTGTACCATTTCTCTTGGAGAGATACGGCCGACGGCAATCTTGGAGGCTAGGCGTTCCAGATCTCCGATGGTACGGAGAATTTGTTCCAGTTCCAAGCGTTCTGTTTCGTGATGCACGAAACATTCCACGATGTCCAAGCGTTCGTTTATGTCTGCCGGTTTCTTCAAGGGCATACACAGCCAGCGGCGCAAGGTACGTGCTCCCATTGGGGTAATGGTACGATCAATAATGTCAGCTAGAGAGCGTCCACCCTCGTGGAGGGTGTCCAAGATTTCAAGGTTACGTAGCGTGAAACGATCCAGCAGGACACAGGTCGACTCGTCGATACGGGAGATCGAGGTGATGTGTCCCACGAGTTCATGTTTTGTCATGTCGAGGTAGTACAAAACAGCTCCCGCGGCGGAAATACCGCAGTCCATTTTATCAATCCCGAATCCTTTTAATGATGATACTTCGAAATGTTTTTTGAGACGATCCGCCGCGGATTCTGTCTCGAAGAACCATTCTTCGATCGGGTAAGTATAGTATTTTGTCCCGAAGAGTTCGTTAAATCGGGCTTCCGAGCCTTTAGGGTAAAGTACTTCTTTGGGTTGGAAACTGTTTAATATTTTGTCCATGGTAGCGGGTGTTCCCTCTGTTGCCAGGAATTCTCCCGTGGAAAGGTCCAACAGGGACAACCCGGCTTTGGTTTTCGTGAAATACACGGCAGCCAGAAAGACGTTGTTTTTGTTGTCGATGGTGTTTTCGTTATAGGAAACACCGGGGGTGACGAGTTCGATAACCCCTCTTTTTACCAGTTTCTTGGTTTTTTTCGGGTCTTCCAGTTGTTCACAAATGGCTACCCGTTGGCCGGCTCGTACCAGTTTGGGCAGGTACGTGTCGATGGCATGATAAGGGAAACCGGCAAGTTCCACGTCTCCGGGAGAGCCGTGGGAGCGCTTGGTAAGCGTGATGCCTAGTATTTTGGATGTTAGAATGGCATCTTCGCCGAAGGTTTCGTAAAAGTCACCCATTCGATATAATAAAATCGCATCGGGGTATTTAGCTTTTGCCGAATAATATTGTTGCATAAGCGGTGTCTGTTCTTCTGACTTTGTTGCCATTATGTTGTATTTATTGTCTGTTATTAAATTTTAATTACGTGTTTTCGCCTCCCAAAAATAAATATTTTGATCGAGATTTGCTTTAAAACTTCGCAAACATTGTGTAATTTTGCCTAGGCTAAAAAGGGGAATGACGAAATTTAGTGAGTGTAGAAGAATAACCTGTCGTGTATTTTTTTCGTATTGAATATGGAGATGGGTAGGGGATAGCCGATTAATAAAATAATGTATATGGAAAATATATTGGATGCATTGGCAATTTACGGGTATTCAAATTTAGAGGATCGGATCGAATTTGAGCTGGATGGGGTGATAGAGAAGGAAATTGCTCCGGCTTATTGCAATGAAAATTTTGAATTGTGTGTTTCATGTATGGATTATACTTCGCTGAAGGTGACGGATACGGAGAAATCAATCGTGACTTTCGTTTCTGAATTATTGAAGAAATTGAAGAAAAACACGTTGCCGGATGTGGCATCAGTATGTGTGTTTCCCCGGTTTACTTCTCTTGTGAAGGAAAATCTGGTCGGGACACAGATTAAAACGACGGTCGTGGGAGCTTGTTTCCCGGCTGCGCAGACGTTTTTGGACGTGAAGTTGGCTGAATGTAAGGCTGCTATTGCGGCGGGAGCGGATGAGGTGGACGTCGTGATTTCCGTGGGGGATGTCTTAGAACGTAATTACGAGAAGGTGTATAAGGAGTTGGTTGCTATTCGCGAGGCTTGTGCCGGGGTTATTTTGAAGGTGATCTTGGAAACGGGTGAGCTGAAGACTATCGAGAGCGTATTCAATGCTTCATTGATTGGGGCTTACGCGGGTGCTGATTTTATTAAAACGTCTACCGGGAAGGTTCCGGTAAATGCTACGCCGGAGACGGTTTACGTGATTTGTGAGGCCTTGCGTCAGTTCCATGCACAGACCGGGAAGATGGTCGGAATTAAGGTGGCCGGTGGTATTACCAAGATTCAGAACGCAATTCGTTATTTGACGATCGTGAAACATATTTTAGGCGAGCAATGGCTTACACCTGCTTATTTCAGAATCGGGACATCCCAATTACTGGAAGATGTTCTGAAAGAGATGAAAACGGTGAAAATTAATGGCTGAAAGTGAAAACTTTCAGCTAATTATTTGCTAAGTGAGAGTGATCTTTTAAGATGGTTTCCACAAATTCCAGTGGAATCATGGATGTCTCAATTCCTGTTACTTCTTTAATCTTTTTCGTGAGGGGGGCCAGCAAGGCGTAAGTGTTGTTTTTGTATACTTCCCGTAGCACATCCTTGATGATCTTGATGTCTTTATCGGACAAAAGAGCGGCTTGCTGAAAGACGACCTGATATTCTTCCGGGGTCTCGAATTCACTGATTTGTTTTAATGTGACTGCTTTTTCGAGTTTTATGACAGTGGTTCCTGCCGCCATGTCTCCGAGTCTTTGCATTCGTTTGGAAGCGATGATCGAGATGACGGCGACGGCACCGCTTGAGATGGAAATGTCTATTAAGCGGAAGACCCAACGGAGCATACAGTCCCAAAAGGTGAGTTTTTTGCCGTTTAGTTTTACGACTTGGATACGCATGGTGTATTTGCCAAGGCTACGGCCGTTAAAGACTGCCTCGCAGAATAGATGGTAGGAAGCGATGATCACCGCAAGAATGACGAAAAACCAAGTCGGGGAGCCTACCATGCTGAAAAGGCCGATAAACATGAGACCCAACATGAGTAGTCCGAACTGAAAGGCACCATCAATCAAGGTTGCTAGGATGCGGTCTAGAACACCTGCGGGAATATAATCAATGTCAACGTTGTGAGCTGTACTGATAGAAATGTTCATGATAAGTATAAATATTTCCACAAACATACATTTTTTTTGAATAAATGCATTATTTTTATCACAGGAAAAAAGTGTGGTATTTAGAATGAAAGAGGCTAGATTTGTAAGTCAGAATAAGGAAAAATGGGGAAAAATGGAGAATATAAGCCATCTGGATACAGATACTCTTGCCTCTAATTACGTGATTCTTTCTGATGATCTCTCTTATGCCAAAACGTTTTACCCGGGCAGTGACGTGGTGAAGTATTTGAATCAACTGATTTCTGTTTACCAGATCAATATTTACGGGCAGGAGCGATCGGAAAAAAAGGGAATTCTTTCCTTTTGGGTGCGGGAGTTTCCGTTGTTACTCTATCGAGAGAGGCGGACGTTGTTGTTTGCTTTTCTTTTTCTTCTGTTTGCTGCTTTGATCGGGATTTTCTCCACGGCAAAAGATGATACTTTCGTACGTTTGATTCTGGGGGATGCTTACGTGGACAAGACCTTGGAAAACATTGAAAACGGAACGCCTATGGGGATTTATTCGTCCTCGAACGAGGTGGATATGTTTTTTATGATTACCGCGAACAATATTAAGGTGGCTTTCGTGGCGTTTGTTTTCGGAATCTTTTTTTCTGCGGGAACTTTATGGATTCTTTTCTCGAACGGGGTTATGTTGGGGGCTTTCCAATACTTCTTTTTCCAGCACGGGCTTTTATTACATTCGGTAATGTCCGTGTGGGCGCATGGGACTTTTGAGATAACATCTATTATTATAGCCGGGGGAGCGGGGCTGGTGATGGGAAATAGTTTCCTGTTCCCGGGGACGTACAAGCGCTCGTACTCGTTTCGGAATGGGGCCTTGCGAGGTATAAAGATTGTTACCGGGCTGATTCCGTTTTTTATTATCGCTGGGTGGATTGAAAGTTTCATCACCCGTTACGCCGATGCGTACCCTGTGGTAGGGGCTGCGGCAATCATCCTTTCGCTGGGAGGCGTTATCGGGTATTTTGTTGTTTATCCTTATTATTTACATAAAACAGAGACCAATGGAAAAGATTAATTTGAGTGTGCAGCGTTCTTTTTCGGATTTGATTACCGTGACGATTAATTTCATGAAACAGGAGTTTGTTCCTTTTATCCGGGCTTTTGCCGTGATCGGGTTTCCCATGATTTTGCTGATGCTTTTTTTCATGAAGGATCTGTTGATGGGGGTTTTTGATATGTCTTTGCACCCGGAGGCTTATTACGACGTGAATAATTTTGGAGACACGATGTTACGAACCCTGTTCACGTCGCTGTTTGGGGTGCTGATGATGCTGTGGGTACAGTTGTTTGCTATATCTTATTTGCGGGTTTACTGGGATCATTATCAGGCGGGGATTGAGGAACGGATCACGATTATTGAGGTTTTTAGAGTTATGTTGAGGAAATTCGGGGTATATCTTGTGTGGTCTGTTTTCTGTGGTTTGGTTGTTTTTATCGGTTTCTTGTTCTTGTTTGTTCCCGGAATATATATCGGAATTTCGTTTACTTTCGGATCATATTTGCTGATATTAAGGGATAACGGGCTCGGAAAGATTATCACGGAATCAATGGCTATGGTGAAGGGGAATTGGTGGAAGACTTTCGGGTTTATTCTCGTGATGTACTTGTTGGTTGGTGTTGTGGCTTATTTGTTTGGCATTCCCTATATGTTCGTGATGATGTCGTCGGCTTTCACGGGGGCGATTCCTAATATTTACGAGATTACTTTCTCGTTGCTACTTTCTTATCTGGGACAATATACGTTATACACGGTTTTGTTTGTCGGGGTCGGGATGCTTTTCTTTTCCCGTTCGGAAGAGATGGAACACACGACTTTATTAAGCCAGATTGACCAGTTGGGGGTTCAGCCCGAGAAAAAGGCGGATGAAGAGGCTAATTAAATATATTATTCTATTCGTGTTTGTTTGTGTCGGGAACGTGACATGGGCGGAAGAAGGGGAGCGGGAGTCTTCGCTCTTTCCGGATTCTTCTTATGTTTTGCGGGGTCCGAAAGCTGATTTCTTGGAGAAATATAGGAAAGATGCGGCTTTTGATTACACGACGAATATTGAAGATTCGCCTAGTATTTGGGACTGGATAAAACGTTGGATTCTGGAGCGTTTGTTCCGGATCAAGGTTTCGGAGGGGTCAATGCAGACAATGGATATTATTTTAAAAATTGTGTTGGGTCTTTTTGTCTTGGGTATCGTTTACCTGCTCGTGAGGAATAGGGATAAGTTTTTTTTCCGCAGGCGGGAGACCGATTTTTTCCCGGAGGATTCCGTGGAGTATACCGGGGAACAGGAAGCGGACTCTTTCGTGCGATTACTGGCGAAAGCGGAGCAGGAGAATGATTATGTGCTGGCAATACGGGTGAATTATTCAGCCCTGTTGCAAATGTTGGATAAAGAAGAGGTGATTCGTTGGGATGTTTCCAAAACGAATCAGCATTATATTTACGAGATAAAGAATGAAGCGTGGAGCTGTGATTTCGAGGAGATAAGCCGTATATTTGATTGTGTTTGTTATGGAGAGTTTCCCGTGGATGAAACCGCTTATCAGAATATCAAACGATATTTCACGGAATTTAGGAAGGAGGTGGAAGGATGAAACGGCGCCAAAATGTATTGATTATTCTTTTCGTGATTGCCGTTATGGCTGTTTATACGGGATATGAGGCCAATAAGCCTCAACCGATAGATTGGAGTCCTAATTTTTCTATCAGCAAGAAGAGTCCTTACGGGACGTATATTATTAAAGATGCTTTACCTTATCTATTTCCGGAAGGGAAGGTGTCTTTTGCCCGGATGTCTGTACGGGAACAATTGCGTGTGGATAGAACGCCTTTCTTGAAGACCTATTTTTTCGTGAGTCCCTTTTTTAAAATTGTTCCGGGAGATCTGGAGGCCGTGTTGGAAGAGGTGGAAGACGGAGGTGCGCTTTTTATATCGGCAGAATTTATTCCCGATACATTGTATTCTTACGTGGGTGTTTCAGGAATGAAAAGGATTCAGAACGGGAAGGATTATTTGCGAGGCTTTGAAGATAAAGGTTATCCCTTTAGGTCAACTCACCGTTATTTTGAATTGAAGGAATCTTTTGACGGGGAGGTTTTAGGATATGTCGATACGATCAAGAATCCCAATTTTATCCGGATGAATTACGGGAAGGGGGTTATCTACCTACATTCGAACCCGATGGCATTCACGAATTTCTTCTTGTTGGATTCGATGAATGGGGATTATTACCAGAAGGCTCTCTCGTTTCTTCCCCCGGATGCGAACGTGGTGTGGGATGAATACCTAAAATCCGGGGCAGGGGGGCAACAAACTCTTTTCCGGGTGATATTCAGGTATCCTGCGTTGAAGTGGGCGTATATTTTGTTGATATTGGGGGCGATACTATACGTTTTGTTCCGGACAAAACGGGAACAGCGTCCGATTCCGGAAATTCGTCCTTTGGAAAACCGGACATTGGAATTCGTGTCGGTTGTGAGTTCTCTGTACTACAAGCAGCGGGATCATGTTGCTATCGCGAATAAACGGATCAATAGTTTCCTGGAAGAGGTACGTTATAATTATAAATTGCGTACGGAGGAACTGGATAGTTCTTTTATAGATTTGTTGTCGGAACGATCGGGAGTTGCACGGGGTAGCGTGGAAGGCTTGATTTTTCTGATTATCCGAATTCGGAAGACCGAGCATATGGATGAAGACCAGTTACGTGAGCTGGTGAGATATATAGAACTGTTTAAAACTAAAAGCTAGATAGATTATGGAAGATCAGATAAATTTTGAATCCAGAATAGATTTCACGGATTTAAACGAGAAGATCACTCGGATTCGGGAACGGATGGGTAAGATGATTATCGGTCAAAAGGAAGTGGCCGATTTGTTGCTGACGGCAATGCTGGCTGACGGGCATATTTTAATCGAGGGAGTTCCGGGAATTGCCAAGACGTTGATGGCAAAGGTTATGGCCCGGATGCTGGATGTTACTTTTAACCGGATTCAGTTTACGCCGGACTTGATGCCGAGTGATATTCTGGGAACCTCTGTTTTTCTTCCGGCAGCAGGACGTTTTGAATACCGGAAAGGGCCTATTTTCTCGAATATCGTGTTGGTGGACGAGATCAACCGGGCTCCGGCAAAGACACAGGCGGCTTTGTTTGAAGTGATGGAGGAAAGGCAAATCACGAATGACGGGGTGGAATACCGGATGGATTATCCTTTCGTGGTGGTGGGGACGCAGAATCCGATAGAACATGAAGGTACTTATCGTTTGCCCGAGGCTCAGTTGGATCGTTTCCTGTTTAAGATTAACGTGACTTATCCTTCCGTGGCGGAAGAGATAAAGGTGCTTGAGTTGCATGATCACGGGGCTATTGCCCACTGGCAGGAACTGGAACCCGTGTTGAGCGTGGAGGCGTTGAAGAAGTTGAGGGTGCAGGTTGCTCAAGTACGTGTGGACCCGAAAATAAAATCTTTTATCGTGAATATCGTGGATGCTACTCGTAAAAGCGGTTGGCTTTATCTGGGTGCGTCTCCCCGTGCGTCGATCGCTTTAATGAACGGGGCTAAGGCTTTCGCGGCTATTCAAGGACGGGATTTTGTCGTTCCGGACGATGTTTTGTATTTGGTAAATCCGGTATTACGGCACCGGGTGCAGCTTTCTTCCGAGAAGGAGTTGGAAGGCGTGACTGTTGATCAGGTAGTGCAACAGATAGTGTCTAAAATAGAAGTTCCAAGATAGTGCGAATACTTAAAGATACATATTTATCCCGCCGTTTTTTCCTGATATTGATGTTGGGAATATTCGCTTTCGTGATGGCTTACGTTTTCCCGTTACTTTTTATCTGGGTTGCGGGGACTTTGCTGGCTGTACTGTTGCTGTTATTCGTGGAGTTATTCGAATTGTACAAGCGAGTGGATGGGATTGATGCCTTACGGGTAGTGGCGGATAAATTGTCTAACGGGGAAGAAAATCCGGTTTGCCTGGTACTAAGGAATCGTTATCCGGTGAGTGCTTGTCTTCGTGTGATTGACGAGATCCCGGTGGAATTCCAGAACCGGAATGTCTTGTTCCGGTTGAAAGTGAATGCCGGAGAACAGCGGGAGATTCATTACACGTTACGTCCTACAAAACGAGGTTCTTATAATTTTGGGAAGATTCGGGTATTCGTGTCCGTGCGTTTTGGGTTGGTCGAAAGGCGTTATTCTTTTCGTGCGGATCAGGATGTGGCTGTTTATCCCTCGTTTATGATGATGCACCGTTACGAGTTGATGGCTTACGGGAATTACCATCCGGAGAATGGAGGCATCCGTACCCGGGCTCTCGGGGGAAACATGGCCTTCGAACAGATCAAGCCTTACGTGACGGGGGATGATCCCCGTACGGTAAACTGGAAAGCCACGGCGAAATATAATCATTTGATGGTGAATACCTACACGGAAGAGCGGTCTCAACAGATTTATTGTCTGGTGGATAAGGGACGCACGATGCAATCGCCTTTTAATAATATGACGATGCTGGATCACGCGATAAATACGGTCTTAACTTTGTCGAATATTATATTGAAAAAAGGGGATCGGGCCGGGTTGATCACGTTCTCGAATAATTCTCGGAATTGCGTGAAGGCCGATAACCGGGTGGGTCAGTTAAATCGGATAAGTGAGGCTTTGTATCATTTGGAAACGCATTATCAAGAGACTGATTTTGAGAAACTATACGTGTCGGTGAATCGACAAATCCCGACTCGGAGTCTGCTGATTTTGTTTACTAATTTTGATACCGTATCGGGATTACGACGTCATTTGCCTGCATTACAGCGTTTGGCTGTACGACATCTCGTGTTGGTCATTTTATTTGAGAACTCGGAATTAAACAAGGCTTTGGAGTGTCCGGTTCGCAATCTAAAGGATGCGTACTTCGAAACGATAGCAGCGGGATTTGCCACGGAGAAACGGCAAATGGTCCGGGAACTGGGGCAGCTTGGTATCCGGGTTATCCTTTCCAAGCCAGAATCTCTGACGGTAAATAGTATCAATAGTTATTTAAACTTGAAAGAGCGAAAGTTAATTTAAAACTATCGCTCTTTCAATATATTTTCTAATCCTTTTTATTTTCCTCTTCACTAAGGATCTTGGGATTCTGGAAGGTCTTGTTTGTAGTGTGTTTATCTAGCGTGAGTAGCAACGATGGGAGTAAAATCAAGTTCGAGAGCATGGCTGCTAGCAACGTGATTGATACAAGTATTCCTAATGCAACCGTACCACCGAAATCGGAAAGGGCAAAGATGCCGAATCCGAAGAATAGGATGATAGCATTGTAAATCATACTTTGTCCTGTTTCTTGTAGGGCCAGTACGGCGGAAGATCGTATACTCCAGTTTGTTCCTTGTAGTTCTTGACGGTATTTAGCAAGATAATGGATCGTTCCATCGACAGAAATACCGAAGGCAATGCTGAATACCAGGATCGTGGATGCTTTGATCGGGATACCGAAATATCCCATGATGGCAGCCGTGATGATCTGTGGTATGATGTTGGGAATCAGGGCAACCAGAACCATACGCTTGCTTTTGAACATCCAAGCCATAAAGAAAGCGATGAGAACAATAGCTAATGCGAGTGAGGTAAAGAGATTAAATACAAGATATTGAGTTCCTTTAAAGAAAATAATACTTGAACCGGTAACTTTTACCGTGTAGCGGTCATTCGGGAAGTATTGTTCAACGATATTGTATAGCTTGTCTTCCTTTTCTTGCATTTTCTTGGTCCCAATGTCTTTTACCCGGAAACTGAGGCGCACCCGTTGAAGGGTAGAATCGACGAAAGAATTTGCCTGTCCGCCAATCTCTCCTGTGGATTGGGAGGCATATTTCAAGATGAAATTCTTGGTCATGTTTGTCGGGAGCTTGTAATAAGAAGGTTTCCCGTTATAGAACGCCTGATTGGCAAATTTAATGACTTCAATGAGGGAAATGGGTTTGGAAATATCTTCGTCTTTTGATAATTCCTCGGAGAGTTTATCCAGTTTTTGGAGGTTAGGTAAGTTCAATACTTGCTTGGGTTTTCCAAAATCAACAGTTACTTCTAGGGGCATTAATCCGTCAAAATTTTCCTCAAAGAAACTCAGGTCTTGTCGAATCGGGTCTGTTTCTTTCAAATCGTCTACCATGTAACCCGTGGATTTCATGAGGGTAAGTCCGATAATTCCAAGGATGACAACGGAAATGGCAACTCCGTACACGACATTCCGACGATTTAAGATAAGTTGAATGACACGTTCCAGTGTTCCGGTTACTGTTTTATTGTGCAAGTGTTTGATTTGTTTGCTATCCGGTTCCGGCATGAAACTGAATCCGCAAGGAATCATGACCAAACACACAAGGTACACGAAAGTGATACCAATGGAGGCGGTTATTCCAAATTCCACGAGGATTTGACTTGAGGTCACGATGAAAGTTGCAAAACCGGCAGCCGTCGTCAAATTACTTAGGAATGAGGCATTCCCGATCTTTTGAATCATACGTTGCAAGGCTTTGATTTTATTCCCGTGACGGTCGTATTCCGCATGAAACTTGTTGATCATGAATACCAAGTTCGGAATACATATCACGATCAACAGAGGCGGTAACATGGCAGTAAGTAACGTGATCTTGATACCTAGCATGGCCATAACACCAACTGTCCAACTGACACAAATCAACACGATCAATAAACAGAAGCCGATAATGCGGAAGGAACGGAAAAACAGGTAGAGGATGAATGTTGTGATCAATAACGACAGGATGATGAACATGTACATCTCTCCTTTGATGTTTTCCGCGTTGACCACCCGGATGTAGGGAAGTCCCGAATAGTGCATCTGGAGGTTATGTTTTTCCGAGAAATGTTCGGTAATCTCTAAAATATCTTTTACTAATCCTACCCGTGCAGGAGAGTTCATAACATCAGCGGAGACGGAAACCATCATTCCATAGATGTCTTTCTTTTTGTTGAACAGCGTTCCGTCGTAGAATGGAAGATTTTCAATGATGTTCACTAAGCTATCTAGTTCTCGTTGATCTTTGATATGGTTGGGAAAGATGGGTTGGATGTCAAATTTTTTATTCAGCGTGTCCTTGTGAAGATTGAATGAATGGGTGATATCCACGAGAGCCACGATGCCATGAAGGGTTTTCAAGCTATCGCACATACTGATCCAGTCATTCATTTTGTCGAGCTGGTAAAAGTCTTTGTCCTGTATGGCAAAGACCATCACGTTTCCTTCCTGTCCGAATTTCTCGTGAAAATCAAGGTAGTCTAGATATGCGCTATCCGTGGCTGGTAACAGGTTCGAATATTCATATGACATTTCCACTTTAGGGATTTGAAATCCCATGAAAACGGTGATAAGCAAGACCCCAACAATAAAGGCCACTCGGTTACGAAGAAGAATCCCTGCAATCTTAATCCACATGATATTTTTTTATTTGCGCATTTGTTGGCAAAAGTAGGATAAAAGTGTTTAATCTTTTAAGAGTTTCGGATTTTTTTTGTGACGATTAGCATCTCTTGCCGTTTTTTTTGCAAAATTATTGTTTACGGCCTCGTTCAGATCTACCCCCGTTTGATTTGCCAAGCATACCAATACCCAAAGAACATCACTTAACTCTTCTGCCAAATTATCCTTCTCTCCGTCCTTGTACGATTGTTCTCCATATTTTCGAGCCATTACCCTTGCGAGTTCTCCAACCTCTTCTACCAGAATGGTCATGTTTGTCAATTCGTTAAAATATCTTACTCCGTGGGTCTTGATCCATGCATCTACTGCGGTTTGTAATTCTGCAATATCCATTATTTATAAATTAGAAGTTAAAAGATAAAAGTTATTCTTTTGATTTAAATGTTTTTTTATGGTAGCGATGAGTATTGCTATCAATATTCTTTATTAGTTTAACAATCATTGCCGATTCTTAGAATCGATAATGATTGTTACGGGGCCATCATTGATTAATTCGACTTTCATGTCAGCTCCGAATTGTCCGGTTTGTACTTCTTTGTGGACTTCTTGGCTTAGGGTCCCGATAAATTTTTCATATAGCGGGATAGAGATGGCGGGAGGGGCTGCATCGATATATGAGGGACGGTTACCTTTTTTGGTTCGAGCCATGAGAGTAAATTGACTAACGGCAAGAATTTCACCGTCGGAGTCTAGGATGGATTTATTCATTATTCCATTTTCGTCATCGAATATGCGGAGATTTACAATTTTGGAGGCTAGCCAGTTAATGTCTTCATCCGTGTCATCAGACTGAATTCCCACCAATACAAGAATCCCTTTACCTATTGAAGAAAACAATTGTTGCCCTATTGTAACGCTAGCACGTGTCACTCGTTGAATAACTACTTTCATTTTGAACTTAGTCTTAAAATTTAGAGTGAAATATATGAATTTTATTCATATACTCCACTCCAAACTCTAAATTTTTATACATTCTAGATTATTTTTTTCTAGCGTATAGTTCTTTGATTGCGTCGGCCAATCTCTTAACACCTTCGATGTTCATTTCTTCGCTCATGTAAGAGAAGTTGATTCGCATGGTGTTTTTACCTTGACCGTTAACGAAGAATACGGTTCCGAGTACGAATGCCACGTTCTTTTCGATAGCGATTTGGAATAATTCTTCTGCATCGTATCCTTCCGGCAATGTCAAGAATAAGAACAAACCACCTTCCGGGCGAGTCCAGGTAACACCTTCCGGCATATATTTTTCGAAAGCACCTAACATGGCTTCCAGTTTACTACGATACATGTTAACGATATTCTTCACGTTGGCATCAAAATAGTTTTTCTGGAAGAATTTAACCGTGATTTTCTGTAAGAAAGCAGAGGTACAAAGGTCTGTACTTTGTTTTGCCTTCACAAAGTTGTCAATCACCATCGGGTGAGCAAGAACCCAACCCATGCGGAATCCCGGCATGAAGATCTTGGAGAAAGTTCCTAACGTGATAACGTTACCTTCTCCATTATCCAAGTCGTACAACATACGTTGTGGTTTTCCGGAGAAACGTAGTTCACGGTAAGGGCTATCCTCAACGACCATGATCTCGTATTTCTTGGCAATATTCAGAATTTCGATTCTTCTGGCTTCTGGCATGGTCATACCTGCAGGATTCTGGAAGTCCGGAATCAAATAGATGAATTTCGGTTTTTCTCCTTTAGCCTTCATTTCGGCCAAAGTTTTTTCCAGTTCCACGGCACTCATACCTTGTTCGTCCTGAGGAATACCAACGCCAACACCACCGTAAGAGTTGAACGCACCGAGGGCCCCAAGATAAGAAGGTAACTCGCAAATATATTTGTCTCCACGGTTCAAGAAAATCTTACCAACAGTGTCCAAACCTTGTTGAGAAGAAGTGATGATCGTGATATTTTCTTTTGTAACATAGCTCAAGCCTTGATCCCGGTAACGTTGAGCAAGGATTTCCAATAATTCAGGAACTCCCTCGGTTGAACCGTATTGGCAAGCAGCAGCACCATCCGTGGCAATTACTTCCGCACAAATTTCTTGTAATTGTTCTAATGGGAAAGATTCTTTAGCGGGAAGCCCCCCGGCGAAAGAAATAATTTCCGGCTTTTGAGTTAATTTCAACAACTCTCTGATAGCAGAGCGCTTCATCCCTTTGGCGCTGTCTGATAGAATTTCTTTGTAGTCGCTAACCATGTTTATTCTTATTTAAAGTGAATATACGCTGTTAAGTATTTGTGTTGCGAAGTTAATAATAAGTTTTTGAAATAAAATTTTTCATATCAGTTTTTTATTAAAATCGATTGCGGTACTTTCATTTTGTATGTTTTCGAGCTTTTTTAGTGATAATTTGAATTTCGAGTGCTTTGTAGTTGTATTTTGCTTGGATGAAAGTTTCTTCAAAGGAGTAGAGGAGGTAATATGATGCTATGGGATTTTCTCGACTAGAAAAAGAAGACTAATGTGATAATTATTTGGAATAAACCGTTTTTTCGATTAGTTTTGCAAGCCGAATAAAGGCCCTTGTAGTTCAACGGATAGAACGGAAGTTTCCTAAACTTTAAATGGCAGTTCGATTCTGCCCGGGGGTACTAAAAAGTTAAAAATTAAAAGCTAGAAGTTAAGGAATTCCTTAACTTCTAGCTTTGTTTATAAATTGAGCGTGTCATCCGGGAATTCGTCATGACGATTACAGCGTTAAGAATCAATGATTTGAATTTAGATGTATTTTTCTGCGATTGGGAGAAGGCTCGAAAATCGGTTTATTTTTCACGGTGAGAGAAAAAAAGGGATCTGTTTGGGGAAAAGATATTTCTTTGTATTGATGATGGGTTGTTGGCTCTTTTTTTATACTTTAGCCGAACTAATTTGAAAATGTGACGGATATGTATACTGTAGATGAACTTAGAGCGATTATAAAAGAAGAGTTAGATAAGAAAGAGTATATACAGGAACCGTATTCCCTGTTCGAGCCGATTCTGTATATTTTGGAAGATGGGGGAAAACGCTTGAGGCCTCTTTTAACGTTAATGGCTTACAATCTTTACCGGGAAGATATTGAGAAGGTGTTGAAATCCGCTATCGGGATAGAAATATTCCACAATTACACGCTTTTGCATGATGATGTGATGGATGATGCGGAGTTGCGGAGAGGCCGGCCGACCGTTCATAAAAAGTGGAATAGCAACGTGGCAATCTTGAGTGGTGATGCGGCAGCGATCACGGCTTACCAGTGTATCGAGCATTGCGAGGACAAGTATCTGCGCCGGGCGATAGATTTTTTTAACCAGGTAGCGATGGACGTGTGTCGGGGACAGCAGTACGATATGTTGTTCGAGACCCGGAATGATGTTTCGGAGGAAGAATATATTAAGATGATTTATCTGAAGACTTCGGTGTTGCTTGCCGGAAGTTTGCGGCATGGAGCCTTGCTGGCGGATGCTCCGGAGCATGAGTATAACGCTTTGTATGAATTCGGGGGATACTTGGGGCTGGCATTCCAGTTGCAGGATGATTATTTGGACGTGTATGGCGATGTGGCAGAATTCGGGAAGAATATCGGGGGTGATATAGTGGCCAACAAAAAGACTTATATGTTGATCAAGGCGTTAGAACTGGCCGATCCGGAGACGAAAGAAGAGTTGTGGGGCTGGATTGAGCGGAAAGAGTTTGACCACGAGGAGAAGATTAAAGCGGTGACCCGGATATACGATCGTTTGGGTATTAAAGAGATCGCTTTTGCGGCGATTGATAAATATTTGAAAATGAGCCGGGATATTTTAGATAAGATTGATGTACCGAAAGAAAGAAAGATCGATTTTTACGAGACGTTGGATGCGATCGGGAATCGGAAAAAATAAAATAAAAGGATAAATGAGTAAATCGAAGCAACAGTTACTGGATGAGCGTTATTTGAGAATGGCCCGGATATGGGCGGAGAATTCGTATTGCGAACGTCGGCAGGTTGGTGCGTTGATTGTGCGGGGAGATGCTATTATATCCGACGGGTATAACGGGACTCCTTCCGGGTTTGAAAATATCTGCGAGGACGAGAATAACAAAACGAAACCTTACGTGCTGCACGCCGAGGCGAATGCGATCACGAAGGTAGCGAAGTCGAATAACAGTAGTTTGGGGGCAACGTTGTACGTGACAGCCTCTCCTTGCATAGAGTGTGCCAAGTTGATCATACAAGCCGGAATCCGGCGGGTGGTGTATTCCGAAAATTATCGGAGTGTCGACGGGATCGAATTGTTGCAGAAGGCCGGGATTGACGTGGCGTTTATTGAGTTAAGCGAGAATCAGGAAACTAAAGATTAAATAGGAAAATAATGAATAAGAGTAATTTGAGGGCTTTGTTGACTCCGATCGTGCTGGCTCTGGCCATCGTGTTCGGGATGATGTTGAACCGGTTCCTACCGGATCGTGCTCAAGTGTCAGCGTCCTCGGAAATGTTTTTGCCCGTGACGGGGAGTAAGCTGGATTTGATTATCAGTATGATACAGAATTCGTACGTGGATACCGTGGACACGAGGCAGATCGTGGAGAATACAATTCCGGTCTTGTTGAAGGATCTAGACCCGCACACGGTATATATTCCTGCGAAGGATATGCAACGGGCGAACGAGGGGATCGTCGGAAACTTCGGGGGTGTCGGAATCCAGTTTTACAAGTATTTGGACACGGTGACCGTCGTGAAGGTGGTTCCGGGTGGACCTTCGGAGAAAGCCGGGATAAAGGATGGGGACCGGATTGTTCGGGTAAACGATTCTCTGGTTGCCGGGGTGAAAATGAGCCAAGATAAGATTCAGGAGTTGATGAGGGGTGAGCTAGGTACGAAGGTGGAGTTGACGATCGCTAGAAGAGGAGAACCGAAGTTGATCAAGAAAGAGGTGGTTCGCGGAAGTATCCCGGTGAAAAGCGTGGACGTGGCGTATATGCTGAATGACACGACGGGGTATTTGAAAACGAATACTTTCGGTATGCACACGTATGCCGAGTTCATGCAGGCTTTAGTGAAGTTGAAGGCAGAGGGGATGAGAAAAATTATTATCGATTTGCGGGAGAATGAAGGCGGCGTGTTGCCGATTGCGATACAGATGATTAACGAGTTCTTGGATGCCGACCGTTTGATTCTTTACACGCAGGGACAGGCGCAACCTCGTACGGATTATAAGTCTAACGGCAAAGGGCAATTCAAGGATTTGCGCGTGGATGTGTTGATTAGCGAGTTTAGCGCGTCAGCCAGCGAAATTTTTGCCGGGGCGATACAGGATAATGATCGTGGGTTGATTATTGGGCGTCGTTCGTTTGGTAAAGGATTGGTTCAGGAGCAGCGGATGTTGCCCGACGGTTCAGCCTTGCGTTTGACGGTAGCCCGTTATTATACCCCTTCGGGGCGTTCTATCCAGAAACCTTATAATGAAGGGAAAGAGAAGTATTACAATGATATTTACAATCGTTTAGTTCATGGGGAGTTCTCCCAAAAGGACAGTATCGTTTTTGACGAGAATCTGAAATACCAGACTGTGGGCGGGCGTACCGTGTATGGTGGTGGCGGTATCATGCCGGATGTCTTTGTACCGGCGGACACGACCGGGGTCTCCCGTTATCTGAGTGATGTGACGAGAACTCAGTTCTTGTACGAGTACACGTTTGATTTCATGGACCGGCATCGTCCGGAAATGGTGAATCTGAAGGATTACAAGCAGATTCAGAATTACCTGAAATCATTTGACTTGGTGAACGAGATGGCGAATTATGCAGCCCGTCGCGGTTTGAAACGGGACGAGAAGGGAATAAAGATGTCCTATCAGATTTTACGCACTCGGATCGAGGCGTTTATTGCCCGTCACACGATAGATGACGAGGGATTCTACCCGATTCTTGGACAGATTGATAACACGTTGCAGGAAGCGATTAAACAGTAATTGATGAAGAGTATATTACACGGGAGGCTGATTTTGGGCCTCCTGTTTCTGTTTCTTGCCTTAGGTAGTTTTGCCGATGGGCGCTATATTCCGGTGTATGATGACGGGATACGGGTGGATTACAAGCACTATTGTTTGGGATTCAACAAGGAGCATCGACAGGCGAACTGGGTGTACTACGAGTTGGGAGCTACGAACTTGACAGGGAAAGCGAGCCGGAAGAATGACTTCCGGGTGGACCCGAAGATCAGCCGTTGGAGTGCCACGCCTGACGATTACAAGCGGAGCGGTTATGACCGGGGGCATCTGTGTCCTGCGGCGGATATGTCGTTTAACGCGAAAGCGATGAGTGAGACGTTCTATATGTCGAATATGTCTCCCCAAGTACCGATGTTTAACCGGGGAATCTGGAAAGAGCTGGAGGAACACGTGCGTAACCGGGCCCGGAAGGAGAAACTTTACGTGGTGACAGGTCCGATTTTCAAGAGTAATAAAGGTGCGATTGGCAAGGGAAAGGTGACGGTTCCGGGGTATTACTACAAGTTGTTTTACTCGCCTTCCAAGCAACAGATGATCGCTTACGTGTTGCCTAACGAGGAGAGTAAGCGTCCCTTGAATAGTTTTGCAGTTCCTGTGGATAAGGTGGAGAAGATGACGGGGATTGATTTCTTTTCTCAATTACCCGATGATTTGGAGCGGGTGTTGGAGGCGGATACGCTTTCGCACGTGTCACGGGATGGGGGACAGGTATCGGGAGGTTTATATCGTCCAACAAGAAATCAACAGATTATAGCGGTTGTCGCCGTGGTTGTGATCTTCTTGCTAGTACATTTTTTGATAAAACACCGGGGAGGTAAGAAGAAAAAAAAGAAACCGGTACGCAAACCGGTCAAGAAAAAGAAATAAGCCAAACGGCTTATTTCTCTTTTAAAAGTTTATAGATGATTTTCACCATTTCCCCGAATTCTTCCGGGTCGTAGAGACAGGGGGGAGTGGTGTTACTTTCTTTGTCAATGATGATTTATGGGTACCCTCGGCCTCCCGTGCGGTGTAGAATCCTTTTCTCTTGAAAGTTTTAGCTCGAACTGATTCGAATTAAAAAAGTGGTATGTTTTTATTACACCAATCCCTATTCTTTACGTTTTAATAAAAGAAACCAATAAAATAGCGATTGTTATTTTTAAGGGGTGATGCCCTGAATATTTATTAATGTGAGTGTTAATATGAAGTTGAATGAATGTAATTTTGATCTTATGTGGAAGATGTTTATATTTTCAGTGGTAGTAATATTATGTTTTTGTAGTTATACAACAGTTACATCCTATGGTGGACAAAGTTGGGGAAAAAATGCTGTGATGCAAGGAGCTACTGAGTGGTGTTTGTATGCTGTTATGGCTATGATGAGAGGAGGGTCAGATATACAAGCAGCGTATGCAGATGGATATAGATTGGATTTTTTGAACCAAGATGAAAAGTGGGTTGCGCAAACGGATTGTGTGAATGAAATTAATCGCGAGGCATTTTGTCCTGGTGTTAAATTGAAGGATTTATTTGCATTTTGGAATAGAGTTATTCCGAGTGAATATTATCTAGGAGGTTGGAGTGACGTGACGAATGTTTTTAATCCGACGAATACGTATAACCAAGATAAAAGGGCTCCTAGATTAGGAATGTTAGATATTCGGGAATCTGGAGGGCAGTATCATGCTTGCTTTTTGTATTATGTTGAGCATCGAAAGGAAAGTTCATCCATGATTTCTCCTCGTGTTACTTACTATATTGAATATATAGATCCTTGGTGGGGGAGCAAAGTTTCTAAGGAAGGGACTTTCTTTGAAGTTTATGTGGCCATGTGAAATTTAAATAAATCGAATTATGAAGAGTTATTTGGTATTTGTTTTAATCATATTATTGCAGGCTTGTGCGAATCGGAATGTGGTAAAAATGCCTTGTACGTTTAAAGATATCGGTACCGACATCGCAGAAAAGGAACGAGCTCGTCTTACTGTTTTACAGGGACGGTATATGGCTTGGGTAAATGGAGAAACCCGTTCGGATATGGGGTATACTCTCCCGGAACCATTATTGAATTTAAGTAGGTTGAACGAGTATACGTTAACGACGATTCCTTTGTATAAGTTTGATATAAAAAAATTCTATGCAGCTCCAAGCCCAAAGAAATTGCTGGAAAATATCATTCCTTCTCGGGAAAATTATATTTTGGCCATGGATGATTCTGGGCATGTGAAATTTCTTTTCTCAATAAAAGAGGAGAATGATGTACCTGTTCTTGATTTTTACGTAGATAATGAAAATGATGTAATTTCATGGATTCCAGATTCATTGTCAAAGGCAAAAACAAAAGATATGAAAATATTTCGATGTGGTAATCGAGAGTTTGTTACTTATATGAAATCGGGAAAACCTGTATATCATAAAATAACGGGGGAATTGTTTTCACCAGAGCAACTATGTGAATTTTTCGTGAATGGATACAATTGTTGGCTTGAGGATTTTAAATATATGAAAGAGAATTTTCCTGAATTGTTAAGAGAGCGGAAAAAAGAAGAAAAGGAAAATTAATTTTGGAAGCATTTCCCTTCCATGCCACTTGTGCAAGGGGTTTGGAAGGGAAGTTTTTATTTCTCTTTTAAAAGTTGATCAATGACTTTCACCATTTCCTCGAATTCTTTCGGGTCGTAGAGACGGGTGAGGAAGGCGATGTTACCTTTCTTATCGATGATGATGTTACGGGTAACGCCGGCTCCTTGTGCGGCGTAGGTGTAGAATGCTTTGCCTTCCGGATCAAGGAGTAGGGGATAGGTGATTTTGATGTCCTTGGCGAACTTTTCGGTGGTTTCTTTACTTTCTTTGAAGTCGATGCCGAAGAGAGCGAATGCCGGGTTGTTCTTGTATTTCAGCCAGATGTCTTTTTCGATAAAAGGCATTTCTTTGCGGCAAACCCCGCACCAACTGGCGGTGAATTGTATCATGATGACTTTCCCTTTCAGGTCTTTTAGTTGTTTTTGGGTTCCATCAGGAAACAATAACTTGATGTTCGGGGCTTTCTCGCCTACTTTCACGATATAGCCCCTGTCGTCTTGCTGGGCTTTTACCAGCGAACAGGTCATGACCAGTAATAGTATAAATGTCAGATGTTTCATAGGATGATGTATTTGTATTAATAACGTTTCAAGCTTTTAGGACTGCCACTCCACGAGCATCCGAGACAATAAAGGGTTTCCGTGTCGAATCCTTCCAAGGAATCTCCCTCGTGGACGGGGATAACAACGTAGTCGGTCGTGACTTGTACGAGACAGTTATTTCCCTTCTCGTCTTTCACGTAAAAGCGGCGTATTCCGCATTTGGGGCAGAGTAAAAATTTCATATCACAAATTTTGAGGCATAGTTAATGATTATTCCGGATAGTTGTACGAGAAAAAAGGGGAAATTTGTTTCTTTTCTTTTCGTATACGGGAAGAAATACGGTATATTTGTTGCAATCGAGGTGATTTTATAATTGAATATGGAAAAACAGAAAAAGTATAAGATACATTTTGCCCCGGTACAGGGGATTACCGATTGGACATACCGGAATATACATGCTGAATTTTTCGGGGGAGTGGATGCTTATTACACCCCGTTTATCCGGGTGGAGAAAGAGGATTCGTTTCGTTCGAGGGATATGAAGGATTGCGATCCGGAATTGAATAGTGTGAAGTTGGTGGTACCCCAAGTATTAGGAGGGGAGCCTGCGGAATTGGATGTTTGCTTGCAGATGCTGGAAGGACGGGGATACAAGCAGGTGGATATTAACATGGGATGTCCGTTCACGATGATTTCCCGACGGGGAAAGGGTGCCGGATTGTTACCTCACCCGGAGAGGGTGGAGGCCTTGCTGGAGGTGGTGAAGGATTTTCCGGAGATACAATGTTCCGTGAAAATGCGATTAGGATGGGAAGATCCGGGGGAATGTCTGAAATTATTGCCTTTGTTGAATGCGGTCCCGTTGGCAGCTATATTTCTTCATGCCCGAGTGGGTGTGCAGGAATACAAGGGAGAGACGGATAAGGAGGCTTTTGAGGCTTTTTACAAGGAGTGTGAACATCCGTTGTATTATAACGGGGACATTTTGACCTTGGAGGATATTCAAACTATGACGGAGCGTTTCCCTCGTTTGGAGGGAGTGATGATCGGGAGAGGTTTGTTGGCGAACCCGGCCTTGGCACAAGAGTATGCAGAGGGTAAAGTGCTTGCCGGGGAGGAACGACTAAGGAAATTCAAGGCATTTCATACCGAATTACTTGCGGCTTATGCCGAGCGATTGCAAGGGGATCATCAGTTGTTGATGAAGATGAAAACGTTCTGGGAGTATTTTATGCCTTCGACAGACCGTAAGGTTTTAAAGAAAATACACAAGAGCAATAAGTTGACGCTGTATAACGAGGCGGTGGTAAAGGCTTTTATGCCGGGTGAAGAGGATGAGTAAGTGCGAATGAAAAAAACGATATATATCATCGTCGGTTGTATTTCCGTGATTTTGGGGATTATTGGCATTTTTGTTCCCGGATTACCGACTACGCCCTTTTTATTGTTGAGTTCGTGGTTGTTCTATAATAGTTCGAAACGATTACATGATGCTTTACACCGTTCGAAATGGTTGGGACCTTACCTAAGGCGTTTCCAGGAACGTAAAGGAGTCGGGTGGAAGACAAAAGCGGTGTCGATCGTGTGTATGTGGACGATGATTTCTATTTCGGCTTTCGTGGTTTTCGAGAGCTGGTATGTACGTTTGTTACTTTTAGGACTAGGGGTGATCGGGACGTGTAGCGTGTTGTTTATCGTTCCTAATGCTAAAAAAACGCCGGAAAACTAAATTCCCGGCGTTTTTTGTATTGAATATTATCCGATAACGATGTTCACGATTTTCTTCGGGACAATGATCATCTTTTTGATCTCTTTTCCTTCTAACCATTTTGTTGATTCAGGTGCAGCTTTGACTGCGGCCTCAATATCGGCGTTGGTTGCCGTCAAAGGCATGGATAGTTTGAAACGAACCTTGCCGTTGAAAGATACCGGGTATTCAAAGGCGTCTTCTACCAGGAATTTTTCTTCCCATTTAGGGAATGACTCTTTCGTGATACTTTGGGAGTGTCCCAATAAGCTCCATAGTTCTTCCGCCATATGTGGGGCGAAAGGAGCGAGAGCGATCACGAGAGGTTCGAGGACTGCTCGTTTATTACATTTCAAGGCGGTCAATTCGTTCGTGCAAATCATGAATGCCGGAATGGACGTGTTGAAAGAGAAGTTCTCGATGTCGTATTCCACTTTCTTGATGGTTTTGTGCAGCACTTTTAACTCTTCTCTGGAAGGAGTTTCGTCGCTTACGCTGAAGTCTTCACCGACTTGGAACAGGCGCCAGAATTTGCGTAAGAATTTGTACACCCCGTCAATCCCTTGCGTGTCCCAAGGTTTACTAAATTCTAGCGGTCCGAGGAACATCTCGTACAGGCGTAACGTGTCCGCCCCGTATTCTTCGATGATCGTGTCGGGATTTACCACGTTGAACATGGATTTTGACATCTTTTCAATAGCCCATCCACAGATGTATTTCCCGTTTTCCAAGATGAACTCGGCATTGGCGTACTCCGGCATCCAAGCCCGGAAGGCGTCTTTATCCAGCACGTCGTTCTTGACGATGTTGACATCCACGTGGATTTCCGTGGTTTTATATTGATCTTTCAGTCCGACGGAAACAAACGTGTTTGTGCCTTGTATTCTGTACACGAAGTTTGAACGTCCTTGAATCATTCCCTGGTTGATCAGTTTTTTGAAAGGTTCTTCCTCGCAAGCCACACCGAGGTCATACAGGAACATATTCCAGAAACGGGCGTAGATCAAGTGCCCCGTGGCGTGTTCGGAACCACCGAGGTAGAGATCAACGTTTTTCCAATAGTTACATATTTCGTGATCAACTAACGCGTTATTGTTGTGGGGATCCATGTAGCGTAAGAAATAAGCAGATGAACCGGCGAAACCGGGCATCGTGTTTAATTCTAATGGATAACCATCTTCTGTTTTCCAGTTTTTAGCCCGTCCAAGGGGTGGTTCTCCGCTCTCGGTGGGCAGGTATTTATCGACTTCCGGTAGTTCCAGCGGAAGTTTGGATTCATCCAGCATATAAGGAAGGTCGTCCTTGTAATACACGGGGAACGGTTCTCCCCAGTAACGTTGGCGGCTGAAGATAGCATCACGCAGGCGGTAGTTGATTTTGCTTTTACCAATGCCTCGTTTTTCTACCTCTCCGGCAATGTAGGAGATGGCCTCTTTGACTTCCATGCCGTTGATAATGCCGCTATTGATCATTTTACCTGCTTTCGCATCGTAGGAGCCTTCCGACATATCGTGTCCTTCTCCGTCATCGACAACGGGTACGATGGGCAGGTTGAAGTGTTTGGCGAAGGCGTAATCACGGCTATCGTGTCCCGGAACAGCCATAATGGCTCCGGTTCCATAGCCGGAGAGAACGTATTCACTGATCCAGATGGGGATGGCTTCGTTGGTGAACGGGTTGATGGCGTATGATCCGGTAAAGACGCCCGTAACCTTTTTCACTTCGGTCTGGCGTTCCCGTTCTGTACGTTTGGACACGTAATCCAAGTATTCGGCAACGGCATCAGCCTGTTCGGGTGTTGTTAACGGTTTCACGTAGTCTGACTCGGGAGCTAGAACCATGAAACTAACCCCGAAGATGGTGTCGGGACGGGTGGTGAAAATCTCTAATTTCAGATCGGAGTCTTTCACGTCGAATTTCACGTCTGCACCTTGTGAACGACCGATCCAGTTACGCTGGATGTCTTTCAGGGAGTCGGACCAATCGAGGTGATCAAGCCCGTCGAGCAATCTTTGGGCGTATGCGGAAACTCGCAATGACCATTGACGCATCTTCTTTTGTACCACGGGATAACCTCCGCGAAGAGATAATCCTTCCTTCACTTCGTCATTTGCCAGCACGGTTCCCAGTTGGGGACACCAGTTTACCATGGTATCAGCCAGATAGGCAAGACGGTAGTTCAGCAATATTTCTTGTTGTTCTTTCGTACTCTTTCTTTTCCATTCCTCGGCGGTAAAGTTCATCTCCTCACCGCAAGCGACATTTAATCCTTGGGTTCCGACGGCCTCGAATGCTTTTACCAGTTCCGTGATCGGCATGGCTTTTTGCTCGTCGTAGCAATAGAAACTGTTGAACATCTGGATAAAAGTCCATTGTGTCCATTTGTAGTATTCCGGATCGCAGGTCCGGATTTCACGGTCCCAGTCGAAAGAGAACCCGATTTTATCCATTTGTTCCCGGTAGCGACGGATGTTTTTCTCCGTGGTGATGGCCGGGTGTTGTCCGGTCTGGATGGCATATTGTTCCGCGGGCAGACCGTACGCGTCATATCCCATGGGATGCAGAACGTTGAATCCTTTCAGATGTTTGTAACGGGAATAGATGTCGGAAGCGATGTAGCCTAGCGGGTGTCCCACGTGTAACCCTGCCCCGGATGGGTAAGGAAACATATCCAACACGTAATATTTGGGCTTGGAAGGATCGACTTCCACCCGGTAAGTTTTGTTTTCTTGCCAGTAGCTTTGCCACTTTTTTTCGACTTCCTTGAAATTGTATTCCATGTTAATCCTTTTTTAGTTCTCGTAATGAATTGCAAAGGTAATAAAAATCACTAATTCATTGGGAATATTCTTGTTTGGAGATGAGAAAAACATGAAATAATTGATGTAAATGTTGTATAACTATATAACATTTGCTATATTTGTATAATGAAAAAGATAATCGCATATAAGAGGTATTTTTCGGACTTCATTTCAACCTTGTCACAAGAAGAATGCGGGAAAATAAAACGTGCGTTGGATTTGTTTAAGGTGGAGGATCGAATGCCAAGACACTATATTAAGTTCATTCGTGATGGATTGTATGAATTTCGTGTAAGTTATGGGAATAATGAATTAAAGGAGGAATATTATGAAACTAAAGGAAATCAGTAAAGACATTTACGATGTTGATGCATGGCTTGATGAAAGTCTTGGCAAGGAAGGTACTCCTGAACGAGAAAAAAACAGAGAGAGGGCATGGGAGGAATACAATGCCCAAATATTGCTTGATGCACGAAAAAATGCTGGGTTAACACAGCAGGAACTTGCAGACCGTATCGGGGCAAATAAAGGATATATCTCACGAATCGAGCGAGGGCTTACTGTTCCTACAGTTGCAACATTATACAAAATAGCTTCTGCTATGGGATTGACGATAGAACTTAGGCCTATTTAAGGACGATTAGTGTAAAGCAAAATCTGATTAAATGATATATTTCCCCGCTTACGAGCGGGGATTTTTTATTTACTGGCATTACTTGATAGATATTTCATCCCTATAATCAAGTATGTAAAGAATATTTTTTACCCATTTTAAGGGATTGTGGGAGGGAGTGGGCTACTTTACTTTTGCAACACTAAATTGTTGTTAAACTAAATTTTTTAATATAATGAAAAAGATGAATTGGTTTCTTGTGGTTATCATGTTGTTCGGTGCGTGTTTTGCGGCTTGTACGGATGATGATGATAACGGTGGTTCTTGGGATGGAGAGTCCGTTACCGTAGATTGTGATCCATATGATGCTTGGTCATATTTTAGTTTCAAAGAGGGAAAGACGGTGAAAACGTTGAAAGTAAAGAGTATGGAAGGGGCTGTGACTGGTGTGTATTACGGGGATTTGAATTCTAATACTCTTATAAAGAATACCGACTCTTTATTGATGGTGATTAATGAAGGCGTCGGTGATACCGTGGTTATTTCCTTTCCTGCTTGTGAAGTTGGTGGAATGAGTGGAACAGAAACAACAAGTGCTAGTTTCTCTTTAAAAGCCATTGCTAAAAAAGAGGGGAATGTATGGCGTATTTCAAGTGAGAAGTCTGTTGTTACGATGGAAAAGGAAGATGAAACTACAACGGATTATTATATGTCGATAAATGGAACAATCGGCACGACGAAAGATGCTGACTTTAGTCTTGCCTTGTATATGAATGTAAAGGCAATGGAAGATGGGGGTATGCAAATGAACATGGGAGGAACTTTTGCCGGAGAATCTACCGGAAAAACTTATGGTGTGGATGGTGATGAAACTTCTTTCGATTGGGATATTGCTTTCCATCGGTATGATATAAAGACGAATGACGGGGCTGCCATCATGTTGCAGACCACGGATTTGGAAAGTGTTACTTCTGCTAGTGTTACCGGAGAAAGCTTCACTTCAGATGTGGACGGGGAAGTCATGGTGGATATGTCAGGAATGATGAGTGGTTTTGTTGGGTATCAACCCACGAAGGTTAACGAAGTGTTGGCTAAATGGGTAACGGCAACTCCTACCGGATCAATGCCCCCGTATTCTTATGAGATTAATGGTAAAGTGTTTGTTGTGAAAACTGCCGGCGGCGAATATGCAAAATTGCGTTTCACGGATATGTCTGATGCTACGGGTAAGAATGAGGCTGCTACATTTGACTACGAGTTTCCTCTAAAATAATTTTGTTCATGATTTATCAACCGTAAGAGGAACAGACTTTCTCTTACGGTTTTTAATATAAAAAAAAGAGTTTTATGAGGCATGATTTGTTGATACTGTTTTTTATTCTTTTGTCGTCAGCATTGATGGCTGATGAGCATTCCAATGAGGCTCCTTCTTTTAAAGTGCAGGGGATTGTTACCGATGAGAAGGGCGAAGGATTGCCGGGAGCATCCGTGTGGGTAAAAGGAACGGTGGTCGGGGCCGGGACAAATGCTAAAGGGGAGTTTTCTTTTAAGTTGTCATCGAAGAATAGGTGTGTGTTACGGGTGAGTTTCACGGGATATGAACCGCAAGAGCGGGAAGTGACCCCCGGGGTTGACAGTTTGTATCATTTCGTGTTGGAACCGAGTAATAATGCGTTGAATGAGGTCGTGATCACGGGAACCCGTACGTTGAAACCGTTGAAGGATGTTCCGGTGCTTACCCGCGTGATTTCATCGGAAGATATAGCACGGGTGAATCCATTGGATTTGCAAAGTTTACTGGAATATGAAATGCCGGGCTTACAGTTCGGACTGGCCCACGGTTCCGGATTGCCGGAATTGAAATTCCAAGGATCTGCCGGGGGATACGTGTTATTTATGATTGATGGAGAACGTGTTGCCGGAGAGGGGTCCAGTAATAATATTGATTATAATTTGATTGATATGGATAATGTGGAACGTATTGAGATTGTCAAGGGCCCAATGTCTACTCTTTACGGTTCTCAAGCGATGGGGGGAGTGGTAAATATTATTACGAAAGATGCGAATCGTCCTTTTACGGGGAACGTTTCTGTGCGTTATGGTAATAATGATGAGAGTAAATATTCTTTGTCTTTAGGGACTAAACAAGGACGTTTTTCTGCATTGACATCTCTTTCCTACCGTAAGCGAGATGCCTATGCCTTAAAAGATAAAGAAGGGCAAATCGAGTATTCGTATTATAAGGATATATATGGGAGAGATTCCGTGGTTGCGGATACTTCGGAGAAAGGAATGTCTAGTGTAAATGGATTCGAGATTTGGCAGGCGAATCAGAAGTTGAGTTACACGTTTAACGAAAATTTTCGGATTTCATTGAATGGGACATATTATAATAATGACGTGTTGGAGTACGTGGAGCAGAAAGAACAGGATCGCTTTTCTAATTACAGTATAAATCCTCGGGTTTATTACGCTATTAATGATTCTCATATACTGGATTTCTCGTATGTGTTTGAGAATTACGAAAAGCGTTACGTTTATACCACTTCATTGCCTTCTAAAAAGGTTTTTGGAGATTTAACCAATACCGTTCGGTTGAATTATACTGGATATATCCATGAAAAACATACCTTGACAGCCGGGATAGAAGTGAATACGCAGAAATTGCAACATTATTGGTTTGATAACGGTTCGGGGAAGAAGTTTGATGCCCAGACGTATGTTTTGTATTTGCAGGAGGATTATAAGGTAAGTGATTCGTTTAGTGTGTTGGCTGGGGTTCGTTCGGATTGTCATTCAAAATATGGTTTTCACGCCAGCCCGAAAATTTCGTTGATGTATAAATATGGTGTTTTGACGCTACGCGGTGGTTACGGGATGGGATTTCGTATACCATCTTTGAAAGAATTGCATAGTGAGTATGATATGGGCGGACAGGGATTTTTCATGATATACGGTAACGAAGATTTGGAGCCTGAGATCAGTCACCAGGGAACGTTTTCGGCCGAGGTGACGAAAGGAATTTTTAATGGTTCCGTCTCCGGTTATTATACGAGATTCTTTGACGAGATCGCTTTGGGCTTGACCTCGGACGGGAAAGATCAGCAATATTATAATGCAGATGATGCAACAAGAACGGGTGTTGACGTGATGGTGCAGTTCCGTTTTAAAAATGGTTTGACCCTAAAAGGTGCTTACGCTTATATTGATGTACATTCTGAAGTGGATGGGTATAATATGGCGAGTGATCGTCCACATAGTTTGACTTTTACGGCAAATTATTCCAAAACGTTCGGGAAGGTTGCTTTGTCGGCAGCCTTGAGCGGGCGGTGGATGTCTTCGGTGGAGACATGGTACAAGAATAGTGCGGGTGGTTACGTGAAAAATGAATATGAGAGCCGGACGTTCTGTTCCTTGAATCTCGGTGCCCGTTTCCCAAGAGGTTTCCGTTTCACGGCAGGTATTGATAACCTGTTTGATTTCAAGGATAAAAATGTGACAGCCGATCAATCGGTGACCCCGCAGAGGGGCATAGGTTTTATCGGGACGTTGTTGGTGAATATTGCAGATTTATTAAAATTATAATCCATTAAAGAGAATACTGATGAGAAAAAAGTGGCTTGCGTTGGGGTGTCTTTTAATTATTGTCTTGTTGGGGATCTGGGCGTACAATGTCTGGTTCGGAACCACCAAGATTGCTTTCGTGAATTTTCAGACGATTACGATGGGAGGTATTGCGAAGGCGAATGACAATTCATTTATTAAATTGCAAGAGGTTCCCGTGGAGGAACTGGATCGGTTGTCCGGTTTTGATATGGTGTTTGTGAATGGCATGGGGCTGCGTGTCGTGGAGGAACAGCGGCAGCAGATACAGAAAGCGGCAGATAAAGGTGTACTCGTGTACACGACAATGGCGACAAATCCGGCGAATAATATATGTACGATTGATTCTGTTGACCAAGTCGCTTTGCGGGGTTATCTGGGGAGTGGTGGAAGACGGAATTACAAGAATATGCTGAACTATATTCGGAAGAATATGGATAAGAAGTTGATTTCCGTGGAAGAGCCGGGAGTCCCGATCGAGAGATCTTCGGATGTGTTGTATCATGTCGATGTGGATAAGCCGGGAGATGAGCTTGATTTTGTTTCCGTGGAAGAGTACGAGAAGTATTTGAAGAGTAAACAATTATATAAAGAGGGGGCAAAAAAGATTGTGGTGACCGGGCAGATGGCAGATGCCACGGGATTGATTGATACATTGGAGCGAGTGGGGTATAATGTTTACCCGGTTTTGTCTTTACGGCGTCTGCTTGATTTTGTGCGTGAAATTAGCCCGGATGCTATTATCAATATGGCTCATGGCAGGTTGGGGGATGAGGTCGTGAAATATCTGGAGGAACGTAATATCCTATTGTTTGCCCCGTTGACCGTAAATAGTCTGGTAGAAGAATGGGAACAAGATCCGATGGGGATGTCCGGAGGATTTATGTCACAGAGTATCGTTACCCCGGAAATTGACGGGGCCATCCGGACGTCGGCACTCTTTGCCCAGTACGAGGATAAAGAAGGATTGCGTCATTCTTTTGCAGTTCCTTCACGGTTGAAGACATACGTGGAGAATATTCAGAAGACGTTGGCTTTGAAGGAAAAGCCGAATAGCGAGAAACGAGTTGTTATTTACTATTATAAAGGTCCGGGACAAAGTGCCATGAATGCTGCCGGGATGGAAGTGGTCCCCTCGTTGTATAATCTTTTGAAAAAGATGAAGGAAGAGGGATATAAGGTAGAGAATCTTCCGGCAAATTCCAAGGAGTTGGAGAAGATGATCATGGTGGAAGGAGCCGTGTTCGGTACTTACGCGAACGGGGTGATGGATCGTTTCCTGAAAGAGAGTCACCCGCTGCTGATTTCAAAAGAGGAGTACGCAAGTTGGGTGAAACAGGCTTTACGACCGGAAAAATATGCCGAGGTGGTAGCTGCTTTCGGGGAGTTCCCCGGGGAATACATGAGTACTGCCGATGGTAAGTTAGGGGTATCTCGAATACAGTTTGGGAACGTGGTCATTATGCCACAGCCGGTAGCCGGAGGTGGGGATAATGCCTTCCAGATTGTACACGGGACGGATGTCGCACCTCCTCATTCCTACGTGGCCGCTTATTTGTGGATGCAGTACGGGTTCAAGGCGGATGCTATGATTCATTTCGGAACACATGGCAGTTTGGAGTTTACACCCAAAAAACAGGCTGCTTTGTGTGATTTGGATTGGCCTGATCGATTGGTGGGGAGCGTGCCTCATCTTTACATCTATTCTATCGGTAACGTGGGTGAGGGGATGATTGCCAAACGTCGCGGGTATGGCGTGTTGCAATCTTATTTGACTCCCCCGTTTATGGAGAGTAACGTGAGGGGCATTTATCGGAATCTGACGGAAAGAATAAAGATATATAATCAGAAAGCCTATCCGGAGAAAGGTACGGCTGATCCGAAGGAGGTGGAGAAAGCTGCCTTGTCGGTGAAGGAACTGGCTGTTTCCTTGGGAATGCATCGTGAGTTGGGGTTGGATAGCGTGTTGAACGTTCCCTACACGGAAGAAGAAATATTGAAGATCGAGAATTTTGCAGACGAGTTGGCGGCAGAGAAGGTTACCGGACAATTGTACACGATGGGAGTTCCATACGAGGCAGCCCGCATTGAATCGTCCGTTTACTCGATGGCAACCGATCCGATAGCTTACGGGTTGTTCGGGTTAGATCGGTTGAGAGGTAAGGCGGACGCTGATGTGTTGAAACGGAAAACTATTTTTACCGAACGTTATCTTGATCCGGCCAAGCGATTGGTGAGGAGACTGTTGAATGGTCAGGAGAAAGTGGATGATGGTTTTATTTGTCAGGTGGCGGGTATTACGAAAGAAGAGCTGGCACAGGCTCGTGAAATCGATCAAAACCGGAATGCTCCTAAAGGAATGATGGCGATGATGATGGCTGCCGCGGCAAAACAACCGGAAGTCATGCCTGTGAAGAAGGAAGAGGGGGAACATCCGATGTCCGGGATGATGAAGAATATGATGAAACAGATGGGTGAGGGGAAGACTCCCGAAGAGCGTTTGGAGATGGCAAAAAAGATGGGAGCACCCGAAGAGGCTTTGGAGAAAATGAAAGCGGCTATGGAAAGGGAAAATGGTGAACAAGGCCCGGATGCGAAGACTGGAGGAATGCAGGCGAACAGGGGGACTGGAGGAAACCTGGATATGAGTGCCATGATGAAGGCGATGATGGGAAAGAAGGCCAAGGAATATTCCAAAGAAGAAGTGAACAAGGCGCTGGCTATTATGGAAGTGGAACGGACGTTGAAAAACGTGAATAATTATAAGCGGGCATTACAGGAAAGTCCGGATGGTGAGTTGCAGTCGTTGATGAACGCATTGAATGGCGGTTACACGGCTCCTTCTCCCGGGGGTGATCCTATCGTGAATCCGAATACTTTGCCGACGGGACGGAATCTTTTTGCTATAAATGCAGAGGAGACGCCGACGGAATCAGCCTGGGAAAAAGGGATACAGTTGGCAAAGAGTACAATCGAGATGTATCAGAAACGGCATAATGGGGAGTTTCCGAAAAAGGTCAGTTACACGCTTTGGTCCGGAGAGTTTATTGAAACGGGCGGGGCCACGATTGCCCAAGTGTTGTATATGCTTGGAGTGGAACCTGTGCGGGATGCTTTCGGACGAGTGAGTGATTTGAAATTAATCCCGTCGGCTGATTTGGGGCGTCCGCGTATTGACGTGGTTGTACAGACTTCCGGACAGTTGCGGGATATTGCGGCATCCCGTCTTTTCTTGGTGAATCGGGCCGTGGAGATGGCTGCTGCTGCCAAGAATGACCAATACGAGAATCAAGTGGCGGCCGGGGTGTTGGAGGCGGAAAAGACGTTGATAGATAAAGGTATTTCCCCGAAAGATGCTCGTGAGATTTCAACTTTCCGGGTCTTCGGGGGTGCGAATGGTGGTTACGGAACCGGAATACAGGGGATGGTTGATGCCGGAGACCGCTGGGAAGATGAGTCGGAAATTGCAGCCACCTATTTGAATAACATGGGTGCTTATTACGGTAGCGAGAAGAACTGGGAAAAATTCCAGCAGTTTGCTTTCGAGGCGGCTCTGACCCGCACGGACGTGGTGGTTCAACCCCGACAGAGTAACACGTGGGGGGCGTTGAGTTTGGATCACGTGTACGAGTTTATGGGAGGCTTGAACCTGACGGTTCGCAACGTGACAGGAAAAGATCCGGATGCTTATCTCAGTGATTATCGGAATCGGAATAACAACAAGATGCAGGAGGTGAAAGAGGCTATCGGCGTGGAGTCGAGAACCACGATTTTCAACCCTTCTTATATCAAGGAGAAAATGAAGGGTGAGGCAACTTCTGCAGCCGGTTTTGCTGAAATTGTCCGTAATACATACGGTTGGAACGTGATGAAACCTTCGGTGATCGATAACGAGATGTGGGATGAGATTTACAATGTGTATGTAAAGGATAAATTTAATCTGGGGGTACAGGATTTCTTTGAGAAACAGAGTCCGGCAGCCTTACAGGAAATCACGGCTGTTATGATGGAGACGGCACGTAAGGGGATGTGGAAGGCAACGGATCAGCAATTGGCCGATTTATCGAATTTACATACGGATTTGATTCAGAAATATAAACCGGCTTGTTCCGGATTTGTATGCGATAATGCCAAATTACGTGATTTTATCGCATCTAAAGCGACTCCTGAGGCTGCCAAGCAATATCAGAATAGCATAAAGAATGTGCGGGAAGTTGCGGCAGATCAGTCTAAAGGTGTCGTGATGAAGAAGGATGAAATTACTTCCGAGACACACAAACACACGAATAAGGTGAATACCGTTTGGATTGTTGTCGGTGTTGTTGTAATCTTGGGTGGTTTGGCAGTTTTGATGCGTAAAAGACGTAGAAACAGAATGTAACAATGGATACAATTGTATTGATATTAATATTGTTGACAGCATTTAATTTTTTGTTGAAACAAACCTTTTGGAAACCAGTAGCGGTGGGAGCCGCTGCTGGTATTGCCACTATATTTGTGATCCTGATGTGGCCTTATGCTATTGAACAATCAAAAACACAAATTGCTGATTGGTTGTCAGACAATCAATTGATGTTGGATACTTCCGTTGTGTTGACTTTGGAGATTGTTGTGCAGATGGCATTCTGCCTGTTGGCAGTTCATGTGGCAAATTATTCTCCGGTGAAGAATCGTATGATGGTGGCTTATCGCTTGTTGTATTGGTTTCCGGGAGTGTTGATTATTCCGGTTTTATTCTTTGGTTTGACACAGGCTATATTCTCTTTTCCAGGGGTTTCATTTAAATTGATTGCTTGGTTGTTTGGTTTGTTTGTTTTCGTGGTCATTCCTTTTGGAAGATGGTTGATCAAGTGGTTGTTGCCGGAAGAAGACTTGCGTTTGGAATTGTTTTTCCTGACAAATGCTTTGGTTGCTATCTTAGGAATTATTGCCACGGTAAACGGGAGGACGGCAGTGGAGGGAGTAGGTGATGTGGATTGGTCTGCATTGATCGGTTGTGTTGTATTATTTTTAGTGGGGGCTATTGCAGGGTGGATGGTGTATGTAATTAAAAGAAAACTAACTTTTAAATTGAGAAGATAATGAATACTATTTCTGATATCATGTTTTGGATTTCAACGGGATTGTTAGTGCCTGTTATCGTGTTGTTGATTTTGTTGTTTTTTCGTTCCCTTTTACTGGTAGGGAGTTTCTTTGGTCAATATGTTTCTATTCGCAAGACGGATAAGCTGATCCGGGAACAGATGGAGACGTTGCACGTGAATAACGTGGATCATTTTGCAGAGAAATTACCGGAAAAGAGTAACTCTTTGGTAGTGATGTTTATGAAACGGATCTTGGCGGAGCAGCAGAATAAAGCACAAGTTCAACGTTTGTTGGCTAATTTCGAGATTGCGGCGGATAAGGATTTGGCTATATCTAAAACGTTGACCAAGTTAGGACCGATTTTAGGTTTGATGGGTACCTTGATCCCGATGGGACCTGCTTTAGTCGGTTTGTCTACGGGAGATATTGCTTCTATGGCTTATAATATGCAGGTTGCTTTTGCCACGACGGTGATCGGGTTGGTGGCTGGTGCGATCGGCTTCTTGACCCAGCAGGTGAAACAACGTTGGTATTTGCAGGATATGACTAACTTGGAGTGTCTCGTGGAAGTGTTGAATGAAAAGAATGAGAAGAGATGAAACGTAATCTGTTAAAGAAAGAAGAGGATAATGACCCGATTAGTGCGGTGTCGAATCTTTTTGATGTGGCGATGGTATTTGCCGTGGCTCTGATGGTGGCATTGGTGACAAGGTATAATATGACAGAGATGCTCTCGACAGAGGATTTCACGATGGTGAAGAATCCGGGAAAGGAGAATATGGAGATCATTACTAAGGAAGGCGAAAAGATCAACCGGTACACTCCTTCCGAAGATCAGAACCAGTCGGGGAAACGAGGGAAGAAGGTGGGGATTGCGTATGAACTTGAAAATGGTGAAATTATTTATGTTCCGGAATAGAAAGAAAGCGTAAAACACTATATTTGTCGTGGAATTAAAAGAAAGTGCCTGTGTCCACGAGTTTAGTTTTAACGGTTTTGCTGGCTTATTTTTTATTGTTGATCTTGGTTGGCTTTGTGACAACCAGGAAAGTCAATAGTGAGATGTTTTTTACAGCGAACCGGAATTCCCCTTGGTATCTGGTGGCTTTCGGGATGATCGGTACAACACTTTCCGGGGTGACTTTTATCTCTATTCCCGGAGAAGTCGGTAATACGCATTGGACTTATTTGACCTTGGTTTTCGGTAATTGCGTGGGGTATATTATGATTGCACTCGTGCTTTTACCTTTGTTTTACAGGCAAAACCTAGTTTCTATTTATTCTTGGTTGGGAACTCGTTTCGGGGAGAAGGCCCGGTTGACGGGTTCTTTCTTTTTTATCGTGTCGCAATTGGTGGGCGCTTCCTTCCGGTTATTCTTGGTCGTTGGCGTGTTGCAACTGGCTTTCTTTGATGCCATAGGCGTACCTTTTTGGTTGACCGTGTTAATCACGATTGTCTTCGTGTGGATTTATACCGTGCGGGGCGGGATTAAGACGATCGTTTGGACCGATACGTTACAAACCGTGTTTATTCTGATCTCTGTCGGGCTGACAATCGTGGTGGTAAATAAGGCTCTGGATTTCAATTTTTCTTCGGCTATTGCGGCTATAAAAGAGAGTCCTCTTTCGAGGGTGTTTGATTTTGACTGGCGGTCGGGACAGAATACGGTGAAACAGTTTTTGGCAGGCGTGGCGATCACGGTTTGCCTGAATGGGTTGGATCAGAATATGATGCAAAAAAATTTGACTTGTCGTTCCTTGCGGGATTGTAAGACAAATATGTTTTCGTTTTCTTTTTTATTCTTGGTGACGAACGTGTTGTTCCTGATGCTGGGGGCTTTGCTTTATATATATGCCGAAAGAGAAGGTATCGTGTTGCCCGGTAAGTCTGATGACGTGTTTCCCTTCCTTTCCTTGAATTATTTCGGAGCTACGGCCGGTTTGTTCTTCCTGTTGGGAATAACTGCTGCGGCCTATTCTTCGGTTGATTCGTCATTAACTGCTTTGACGACCTCTTTCTGTATTGATTTTCTGAAAATAGATCCGGGAAATAAGGAGGAGAAGAAAAAGCGAATCGGGGTGCATATTATGTTTTCGTTACTGATGATTTTCGTGGTTGTACTCTTCCGGGAACTGAATAATTCGAGTGTAATATCGTCTCTTTTTAAAGCGGTAGGTTATACGTATGGGCCTCTCTTGGGGCTTTTCACGTTTGGTTTGACTACAAAGTATCAGGTACGGGAAAAGTATCTGCCTTGGGTATGTTTGCTTTCACCGGTGGTTTCTTACGTGGTCAATTGTTACTCGGAACAACTTCTTTTCGGGTATAAATTCGGTTTCGAGATACTCCTACTTAATGGATTCCTTTGTTATCTTGGGTTGTTATTTATCCGGGCCAAGCGTCATAAATTAGTCCCGGTGAATACTCTCAAGGTGTAACCGATACCGAAACTGATAGCTGCCATTTCAAGGAATCGTCTTTTAAAATTTTCGCTTTTCACGATGGCGTCATAATGGTTGAAGATTGCAATGATGTAGGCGATTCCGGTATGGATAGATGCTTTTATGGCATTATTTTGTACAGAAAAACGTGTGTAATATGTTTTTGTGTTCGAAAAATAGCTATCTTTACATTATGAATAATCCATTACGACGATTAGGGAATATACCTGTAACGGTTTCTGCATTGGAATCTCTTTTCCCTCATATCAAGAGAGGAAATCAAAAAGTCAGGTTACTTGAGCGAGATAAGCAAATCATTCGTCTCAAAAGAGGGCTTTACGTGTGCAATCCGGAGATAACAGGTAAGATTTTATCAACAGAATTGATTGCCAATCATCTTTATGCACCTTCGTATGTTTCTATGTCATCGGCCCTGCGTTATTACGGCTTGATACCGGAAACGGTGTACACGAAGCAATCAATGACTCTGAAACATTCTAGGGATTTTGATACACCTTTGGGGAGGTTTGAATATACGAATATCTCAAGAGAGGCGTTTCCAGTAGGCTTGACTAGTATGAAAAAAGAAGATTATGCTTTTGTAATGGCAACTCCCGAAAAGGCATTGTGTGATTTGATAGCAAACTCACCCAAAGTAAATCTCCGTTATCTGAAGGATGCTGAAATTTATTTGGAAGAGGATATTCGGATGGAACTGGAGGAATTCAAACAGATGAACGCTGAAATATTTGAGGAATATATGAAGGTCGGTAAAAAGGCCGAGTCGATACGAACATTGCTAAAATTGATGAGGAAATGAAAAATGATATTTACGACAATATGCTTTCTGCATACGATTTATCTACCGAACAACAGAAACGGAATGCCATTTTTGAGGTAAACCAGCAGATGATACTTGCTGGGCTTTATAATGGTGGCTTTTTTGATGTTGCAACTTTTTACGGGGGTACTTGCCTTCGGATTTTTCATGGTCTTCAGCGTTTTAGTGAAGATATGGATTTTTCCCTTCTTGCTCCTGATGATAAGTTCGATTTCACAAAATACTTTCAACCTATAATAGATGAGTTCGCTATTGTGGGAAGAGACGTGGAAATTAAAAAGAAAGACAAAAAGAATTTTGGAAAAGTAGAGTCTGCCTTTTTGAAAGATAATACGGATGTTTATGATATTTCTTTTCAGACGGATAAATCTATAAAAATAAAGATTGAGGTTGATACCCAACCTCCTTTGAAGTTTAGAACTGAGCAGAAACTTCTTTTGCAACCTCATTCTTTTATGACACGTTGTTTCGTTCTTCCTGATTTATTTGCCGGAAAAATGCATGCATTGGTTTACCGGGCATGGAAAAATCGGGTGAAAGGTCGTGATTGGTATGATTTTGAATGGTATGTCCGTCACAATATACCTCTAGGCTTTACGCATCTTGCCGAGCGTACTTTCTTGTTTAATAATGAAAAGATAGAGCATGATGCTTTTATTACTCAATTGAAGGACAGGTTGGTTTCGGTAAATATCAATCAGGTAAAAAGTGATGTGTTGCCTTTCGTCAAGAATCCCAAAGAATTGGATATTTGGTCAAATGATTATTTTGTCCAGTTGGCGGATATGGTGAAATTTGAATAAAGACATGTTATTATTTATTGATGTGGTGGAACCTCAATAAGTAATACCCGAGATTTCTCGGTTGCCTTGAATTCCACTTCTTCCGTGTCGTACACGCCGATCCCGTCTCGTCGCCTGAGTTCGATGTCTTTAATCATGATACTTCCTTCAATAATAAAGATATACACGCCTAGGCTCTCCTTTGATTTCATCTTGTAGAGTTGTAAAGAATCCTTGTCCAGGTCGGCAATCGAGAACCAAGCTTGTTGATAAATCCATAATCCTTTGTCATTACCGGGATAAGGAGATACGATCTCGCTGATTTCATTCTTGCGGATTAGATCAGAAATCACGGCGTTCTCATACCGTGGTGGTACGTTTTGCTTGTTCGGGAATACCCAGATTTGCAGAAATTCGGTAGGCCGATCGTCATTCCGGTTGTACTCGCTGTGCATGATTCCGGTTCCGGCACTCATGACTTGAATCTCACCTTCTTTGATCGTGTCCTTGTGTTTCAAACTGTCTTGATGTTCCAAATCGCCTTTCAAGGGAATGGAGATCACCTCCATGTTTTTGTGGGGATGAAGGTCAAAGCCCGTTCCTCCTTCTATCCTGTCGTCATTAAGTACGCGCAATGCCCCGAAATGAATTCGTTGTGGATTGTAGTAATCTGCAAAACTAAAGGTGTGGTGGGTTTTTAACCATCCGTGGTCGAAGAAACCGCGACTCTCGGCTTTATGTAGTATTGTTTTCATAGTCTTTTTTATTTTGTATGCATAATTATTATATACGGAAAAATGATATAAAGGTTATAAACGGGATCTTTCAATTTTTTGTTTACCAAAAAGACATATTATTCTATTGTAAAGTGATCGGTAAAAGGCTATGAGAAGTTATTTACGCTTACAATTTTCGAGGTAATATAAAATATATATAAGTTTTGTTTGCTTTTTGTTTTAAAAATAAATATTTTTGTGTGTCTAAAATCGAAGGATTATTGATAAATTCTAATTTTTTATTTCTCCAAAATTCATATTTCATTTAAAATTCGATTATTCAGTTAGTTATTTATTTGTACTTTCTGTTCTCAGGCTTAACATATCGCTAAAAATACGATATCATTAAACGTTGGTTTAATGATATAAAAACAGAATGATTATCTATGATTTCATGCCTGTTTTGCGGCTTGTTTGTTCTAAATGTTTCGCATCTTTCAAAATAGTTATCATATGAGTATCATGTTGTTAAAAATATGGCAATCAGAGAATAAATCGATCTATTATGAACTGTCCAAGAAATATAATGTTCCTGTAAAACATGTCTACAAGCTGGTACATGGCAAAAAGGTCAAGTTGAAAATGAATTCTTATTTGGTGTTGTTAGAGCTGAGAAACAGAAATATAATTCGAAGTTTTGCATTAACCAGTCAATTTAAATGAAACGTAGGAATGAAAAAAGAATGGATTGTTATTATAATATTATTCTCGTGTCTGCCGTTTTGCCGGGTTAATGCTCAGACGATTGCCGTGAAGACAAACGTCTTGCCTTGGATGACGGGAACTTTAAATCTTTGTGGTGAAATGCGATGTGGTGAATGGTACAGTTTGGAAATGGATTTGAATTATAATCCATGGACTTGGGGTGATAATAAGAAGGTGAAACACGTTTTGATTCGCCCCTCGTTCAAGAGATGGTTCCGGGGGGTGTATGACGGTGGTTTCGTGGGGATGCAAATGTATTATAGCCGATTTAATATAGGAGCAATGCCATTCTTTAACGTGTTGAAAAAGCACCGTTATCAAGGGAGTATGGTTGGGGGTGGTTTTTCCTGTGGTTACCAGTGGCCGGTCAGTGCAAGCTGGAGTATCGAAACCTCTCTGGCGGCAGGATATGCTCGATTGAATTTCAAGCAATATGGTCCGGCAAGAGGAGATTTGTTACAAGATAAACGTAAAGAGAATTATTGGGGAGTCACGCATATCGGGGTATCATTTGTATATTTTATTCAGTAAAAATATTGTCTTATGAAGATCCAAGTATTTGTTCTAATTATCCTGTTATGGATGACAGGCAGAATTTCAGCCCAAGAAATTAATTGCGAGATACAGTCTCCTGTAGTCAACGTGCGCCAGGATTCTCTGGTTATTTTTTGGCATATGTTAGTGAGTGTTCCTGATCTGGAAACCCGGGGACACGTGACGCTTACCCCTATCCTTTCCGGACAGGGACGGCAAACGGAATTGCCTTGTATACTGGTCAATGGGAAAAGGGCTCATTTGATGTACAAACGTGAACAAATGTTACAGAAGCGCAAAAAGTCGGCAGAGGTTACGGGGGTGTATGCGGCTATAAATCCTGAAAATCAATATATCGATTATAGAACGGTAATTCCTGTCCGGGAAGGAATCTTGTCTGCCTCACTTCTTTCAATTCGGGCGGAAATTTTTGATGAAGACGGTCATAAAGTCAGGTCAACGATTTTATCCTCGCGGGAAATAAAGATCGAACGAATAGGCAGGTATACCTCAAATCTGTCAAACGTATTGCGTGACACGACAAAGGTTGCCGACTTGCAAATAAAACCGGGTAAGAAAAGTTTCAAGGGGTGTTATTTGGAACCGGAACGTGATGCTACCGACGAGCGGAACCAGAAAGAACTGGATTTTAGTCTGGAAGAGGCGAAAGTGATTGCGAATTTGAAGCCGCATCTATTGTCCTTGCGAGAACTTTACATGGTTGCTTTAAGCTATAAGGATGAACCGGAGAAATTCTACAAGATTATAGAGACGAGCGTGAAGATATATCCTACCAATCCGGTTGCTAATTTGAATGCGGCCAATGCGGCCATTGAACGGGGTGATATACGGATGGCGGGTATGTACTTGCAGATGGCTTTATACGACACCATTGCTTACAAAAATTGCCGAGGGGTGTACGAATTACTGTGTGATAATACATACGAGGGAATACGTCTTCTGAAGTCGGCGAAGGCTGAGGGGTGCGAGGAGGCAGATCATAACTTGAAATTGTTTTTTGAGTTAAATCAATAATTAAAACGAACATGAAAATCAAATCGATCCTTTTCTTCCTCATCCTTTTCGGAAGTATTACGGTCCGGAGTCAGAATTTTGCGGTAAAAAGTAATTTGCTCTCTCTAGCCAACGGGGCCCTGAACGGAGGGATTGAGTATGCTTTCGGGATGAGATCGACAGTTGATTTCTCCGGGAGTTTACGTCCATGGAAGCGAACGGAAAGATACGTGGAGCGTTATTGGTTGTTACAGGCAGAGTACCGTTACTGGACGTGCCAAAAATTTAACGGGAGTTTTTTCGGGGTATTCCTTAACGGGGCTCAATTCAATATTGGTGGGAAAGATATGTTATTGGGAAAATTCAAGTGGTTGAAAAATCACCGTTACTCCGGCTGGTTGACAGGAGGCGGTATCTCTTACGGGTACCACCTCATTTTGAATCGACATTGGAATTTGGAGGTTTCTTTAGGGATTGGTTACGAGTATATCCGCTACGATAAATATGCGTGTCCGGATTTGTGTGCGGCGTGGAAGGAGAGAGAAAGTTACCACTATTTCGGACCGGATAAGTTTTCTTTAAGTATAGTTTATGTTTTTAATTAAAGGGTTATGAGATACATTTTTCTTTGCGGATGTTTCTTTCTCTTCTCTTTTCTTGCATGCGGACAGAAGGATAGTACCGTTACGGTGAATGAGGCGCAACTTTACCGTATGGGAAAACAGTTAGTTGTCTCCATGCAAATAGATGTATCGAGAGGACTGGCATCGAACGAATCTCTCGTGTTGATACCACAATTACGTGATAGTTTGAAGAATTTTATGGAATTTCCCCGTGTCTATATTAACGGACGTAGACAACATTTTGTCTACTTGCGTAACTCCAAACAATTTGCTCATGCAGGTCATCTGGAGGTCCGTCGGCAAGGTGATTCTGTTCAGACAATAGCATATTTACGTTCCGTCCCCTTCGAAGAGTGGATGAACCATTCTGTTCTTTCTCTTGAAGAGAACTCGTGCCATTGCGGGGAGCCGGAAGACGGGTTTTCTCAAGATGTGGCACGATTGAACGCGTTGTCGGAGTTACACCCACAACTGGCATTTATGACGCCCCAGGTTGAAGAAGTGAAAAAACGGAATGAGAAGATTTATGCCTATCTGGATTTTCCCCTGAACAAAACAGATATTTTGGAAGATTTCAGAAACAATGCTGCCGAATTGTATAAAATCAAAGAGGGTATTGATATATTAAAGCGGGATTCTTTTGTCACCATTTCCGGTATTCATATTCATGGATTTGCATCACCGGAGGGGCCGTATATGAATAATAAGCGGCTTGCGGAAGGGAGAACGGCTGCTTTGAAAAATTATATTTCCGATCAGTATGATTTTCCGGATTCTCTTTTCACGACAAATTATACTCCGGAAGATTGGGAAGGAGTAGGACGTTTGTTGAGAGATTCTGTGTTAAAAAATAGCAACGAGTGGCTACGTATTGTTGAAAGTGATCTTGCTGCCGACCAAAAGGAACAACGGCTGAGAAAACGTTATTCCCGACAGTTTAATATCGTGGTGAGCAAGTGGTTCCCGGCTCTAAGACGTTCGGAATGCACGATCAGGTATGTTGTAAGACCTTTCACGTTGGAAGAAGCGCGAATCGTGTTTCACTCCCAGCCAAAGAACTTGAGTATCGAGGAGATGTTCAGGATAGCACAAATTTTACCCGAGGGGAGTCAACAATACATGAATGTGTTTAAAACAGCTGTTTTGTATCATCCTAAAAATCCAGTGGCTAACCTCAATGCAGCGTGTATAGCATTAATGCAAGGGGATGTCGTGTCGGCGGAAAAGTATTTGCTCCGGGCTCCGGATAGCAAAGAAAAAATATTGGCAACGGGTGTTGTCTATATGTTGAAAGGTCAATACGGGGAAGCGAAGAGTAAATTCATGGAAGCGGAATCTCTCGGACTGCCGCAAGCAAGTTATAACTTGAAATTATTAAACACTATATATTAACTTAAAATTTAATGTTATGAGGTTATTTTATTATTGTATTTTACTATTTTCAATAGTAACATTGGGTGGTTGCATCAATGATGCAGATCCCGTTGACGATCCGTCGGGCGACCCTTCTGTTGTCGTGACGGATGGGAATATCATGTTTTCATTTACCGTGCCGGAAACCTCTTCTTCTCTTGGACGGTCTTCCGCTGAGAGTTCGGATGAAACCGTGCCGGCAAGCGAGAATGAGTCGAGAATTGAAAAAGTGCAACTCTATTTGTTTAATTCGGAAACCAAAAATTTCATAGAGTCTTTCGAGATCGGGGTAGAGCGGGTGGTATCCGACCAAACTGTAACTTACCGTTCTGACCAAAAGATCAAAGTTGATCCGGGGAGTTACGATGTATTTGCCGTGGCCAACCGGACTCATATGCTTAACGCCACTTCCGTGGATGATTTTTTAAGCCATGTCGATGAGAATTCTTACGGGAACGGGACAACGGATGCTTCCCGTCCGTTGATCATGACGAACCGTGCCGTGGCCAATTTGAACGTGGTGGTGAATGCCCCGAAGGCCGAAGAAGAGATTACGGTGGTGCCCATCGCCTTGGAACGTGTGGTAGCCAAATTGTGCTTGGCAAGAAACCGGAATGAATATGTTATGAAGGACAAGGAAGGCCGGCAATATGCCACGATAAATTTAAGTAATTACCGTTATTTCAACTTGAGCCGGAATTTCTATACTTTCCGTCACGTGGTTACTTTAGCGGACGGATCGGATGATGCGAATCTGGTTAAGCCTGATTTCACCTGTACGAATGATTATTTTGGGGTTATTCCTGCCACGAACGGCTATGCCGTAGACCCTTATTTTTTCAATAAAACAGTGGCCGGGGCAGAGAATTTCACGAATCAAGACAATTACTATGCCCAGCCATATTGTGAAAATGCAAGTAATAATATCACGAGTGTGTTGAATGCTGAAAACACGTACACGACAACGTATTGTTTGGAAAACTGCATGTATCGTCCGGCACAGAATAAAGCCTACGCCACGGGAATCGTGTTTAAGGCAAGTGTTTCCATACCGGAAGAGAGAACTTTTAATGAAGAAGGGCACACGGTAGATCCTTACGGGCAAAGTACGATCTATTATTTTAACTATAATTTTTATACCTCGTTGAAAGCCGTGCATGATATCGGTAAGGCGAATGTCCCAACGGATGGTTCATTAAGCCTCGAAGACCAGAAAAAATACAATATCAAGGTATTTAACAAGAGTGAAGAAGGTAGTTTCCACTGTTATTACAACTATTTTATTCGCCACGTGGATAATCATTCGGCAATGATGGGAGTGATGGAATTTGGTATCGTGCGTAATAATATTTACCGGATATTGATCACGAATGTGAATGATCTGGGAACGGGAATCCCTGACGTGGATCCGGGAGATATTGAATCCGATGCTTACCTAAGTGTTGATTTCTCTGTTTTACCTTGGAATATCCGTTACCAAGAAGGTGAGTTGGAATAGAATGATACAATAATTTTTAGCTGTAATAATGATGAGTAAGATTGGCGTATGCTGGTTGGCAATATTTTCTTGTCTTTGCTTTGCTTGTTCATGGGTAGATGACGATCTCTCCGATTGTCCTTCGGGTTTTTGGTTAAAATTGTCTTATAAATATAACATGTTAAACGTGGATGCGGCTTTTACCCAATTAAAAAATGCGTCAATATTCATATTCGATGAGACCGGAAATTATATTGAAACCCAGCATATCGACAGTCTTACTCTTCATCAAAATAATTGTCAGGTGAGGTTGGAATCCTTATCCCCAGGCAAATATAATTTTTTAGTTTGGTCCGGGTTGACGGATTCTTGTTACGAATGTTCAGCTTCGGGGGTAAGATTGTTATGCGATACTCCGGGGACGTCATCCAGGCAATTACCCGGTTTGTTTAACGGTCGTTTGGAAGGGGTGGAAGTTCCGGAAGAGTACGCGGTTGACGAAGTTCCGTTGATGAAGTTGACTCATCGTTTCACCTGTATCTTGCAAGGCCAAAACCCGACTCCATTTACAGATGATGAATTCCTACTGGAGATCAAGGCCTTCAACGGGATGATCGATCACCGAAGTCTGCCGCTTGATTCGGTGGCAACGAGTTATTTGCCTTTTTATCAGACGATAGCCGATTTGTCCGGGCTGCAGGTCGTGCATTCGGAATTAAATACATTACGTTTACTTGAAAACGATGATACCCGGTTGATTCTGACCCACCGTTCCACGGGGCAACGCGTGTTGGACATCCCTCTCACGAAATACCTGCTTCTCTCTCGTGAGACGAACGCGGGAATGACTCCGCAAGAATACTTGGACAGGCAGGATCAATACACGTTAATATTCTTTTTAGATGCCACGGAAGATAAATTGAAACCTTATATCTGTCCCCTGATGAAAATAAATGACTGGATGGTACGGGTCAATGAAGTGGACCTGGAATCTTAAATAATAGAGTTATAAGGTGGTTTTGCCACAATAAATTCAAGCAGGAATTGCAATAGTATTATCATATAGGAAAAGTTTTTGTACTTTTGTGGTAAATCCGTGAAATGCAAAATAATTAAGGAGTATGTTAAAGGCAATTATCCTGCGAGACTTCTTTTCATTTAAGGGTGAAAAGAAAATTAAATTGAAAGATGGCGTAAATCTTCTATTGGGTATAAATGGAAGTGGAAAAAGTTCTTTCATTAACTCCTTACGTATACTTGGTGAAGGAATTGCAGGTGAAGGATTAGTAAAACTTATTCAAGAGCAATGGGGTGGATATGACCAAGTTGTCAATTTCAATGGTGATAGAAAAGCTCCATATGCACAAATTACATATGTGTTTGATTATAAAAAACTGAATGCAATTAACGTTGCTGCCGATTTTAAATCAGATATATATTATCGTGTAACCATTCGCCAATCAGGTACTAGTTATACATTAAATGAAAAAATGTATACGGAACATAAAAAGAAAACAGGTTCATCATTTACATATTTGGATTTTAGTAACGGGAATGGCAAAATTAGCACATGTACTCAGGATTCGGCAATTTTATTTCAGGATTACACGGACAGTGACATTTCCGGGCAGGAATTAATTCTTCGTCAAATAAATGATCCTAAACATTATTTGCCAATTCACACATTGCGTAAAGCGATAGAATCGATGTCTGTGTATAGTAATTTTAATGTAGAGGAAGGTAGCCGGGTGCGTTCCACTGCTGAATTTTCTACAGATGTCCGTTTAAGGAAAAATGGAGCGAATTTATCTCAGATTTTAAATTTGCTTAAACTTAATCATACTTTTGATTTTGCTCGTTTAGAAGACACCTTCAGTAATATTAATCCCAATTTTAAGAGTATAGAAATTACCAATTTGTATGGTCAATCATATTTATCATTACTTGAAAAAAACATGAGCCGTGCAATTGGTGCATTACACATATCGGATGGAACGTTAAGGTTCTTGTTGTTAGAGAGTATCTTTTATAATCCCTCGCGAGGTTCATTAGTCGCAATAGATGAACCGGAAAGGGGATTACACCCTGATATGATTCGTTCTGTTGCTGAAATGATAAAGTATGCTGCCAGGCAAACTCAAATTATTGTTGCGACTCATTCACCACACCTATTGAATCAATTTGAATTGGAAGATGTTCTTGTATTTGAGAAAAACGAGGAAAATTCAACAGTCGTTCGAACGGTATCGGAAGATGATTTTCCTGATTGGGAAGGTGATTATCTACCAGGACAGATGTGGTTGTTAGGTCAAATCGGCGGCAAAAGATGGTAAAGTTAAATTTAATAGTTGAAGGCGGTGTTTACACTGAAAATGTATATGCAGAGACCGCAAATAATGCAGAAGCTTTAAGAGAATCACTACATAAGTTTTTTACAAGATTACTTGCCAGAGATGATGTTGAGATAACAATTTTTATGGGTAAGGGATACCGTAATGCAGTAAAACAGTTTATTGAAGCTTCAACACCGATAGGGCTTTTTGTTGATTCGGATTTGCCTCCAAAAGATAAATATTTATGGTTTGATAAATTGATAAATAATGAAAATCCTGAAAAAACAATTGTAATTCCCGAGGGAAGAAAAGATTCGGTTTTTTTTATGATTCAAGAAATGGAAGCTTGGTTCCTGAAACAACCATTCTGTTTGGATAAATGGGCTCAAAAAGAAGGATACACGAAAAAGGAGACTACAAATATTGCAGAACATTCAATTTTAAAGAATAAGAATATTGAAGAAATATCTAAGCCTTCTGAAAAATTGAAGATAATAATGAAGCGATTTTTTGTAAAGAATAAGAAAGCTGCAAAGTATGGCAAACTTAAAACAGCACCAGGGTTATTAGATGCATTAAATGTTACTGCATTAATATCGTTGGACGATGAATTACGCCGTTTTTACTTGTTTGTAAACAAACCTGTGCCCCGTTAGGCTGCAAGGCGGGAGGTATATCCAAGGAAAATGACTTTATAAACCTTATGAACCTTATAAACCTTTGCCTAGGCTTTACTGCTAAAAAATCCTTGGTTTAAGGGTGGACTATGGTTCCTCTACCCCAAGTACAAGGCATGAACATAGCATATACATAGCATGAACATAAAACAGTGTTGATGCTGTGTTTTTGTTGTGTATGTGTTTGGATTATGGGCTAGAGAGGGGGTAAGGTAATGATTATGTATTGTCCTGAAAAAAGTTTACAGTAAACTTAGTAAACCAATGTCAGAATTAAATTTACCCTCTGTTCGTCGTCGTTATTACCCAGTCAAGACGAAATTATCAGCGGTACGAGATCGAG
>ERZ827450.42-NODE-42-length-142149-cov-8.180697_pt1 | contig 142149 bp, 166 predicted proteins | sample MGYA00519773_ERZ827450 | MGnify/ENA primary metagenome ERZ827450 (study PRJEB31778, sample SAMEA3449306) | human gut metagenome | biome: human gut; feature: human-associated habitat; material: faeces | place: United Kingdom | collected 2010/2012 ...
GCTCCTAAGGGAAATGCTCGTATGGGTGCTAACCCACATGCAAACGGTGGTCTTCTTTTGAAAGATCTTCGTCTCCCGGATTTCCGTGAGTATGGTGTGAAAGATGTTGTTCCTGGTGAGACTCAGGCACAGGATATGATTGAGCTTGGTGCTTATGTGCGTGACATCTTCACATTGAATAAAGAAAATAAAAACTTCCGTATTTTCGGACCGGACGAATCTATGTCTAACCGTCTGTATCATGCATTCGAAGTTGAGAATCGTCCTTGGAATGCAAATATGTACAGTGATGATGACAACCTTGCACTGGATGGACGTATCATGGATGGTATGCTTTCTGAGCATATGTGTGAAGCATGGCTGGAAGCTTATCTTCTTACCGGACGTCATGGTTTCTTTGCTTCTTACGAAGCATTTATCCGTGTTGTAGATTCGATGGCAGCACAGCATGCAAAATGGTTGAAAGTAACAAACCAGCTTTCCTGGAGACAGCCAATTGCATCCTTGAACTTCATTTTGACATCGAATGTATGGCAGCAGGATCATAATGGATTTACACATCAGGATCCAGGTTTCTTAGATCATTTGGCTAACAAGAAGGCAGACGTTGTACGTATGTACCTTCCACCAGATGCAAACTGCTTGCTTTCCTGCTTTGATCACTGTGTAAAGAGCAAGAACTATGTTAATGCAATTGTTGCATCCAAACATCCAAGCAAACAGTGGCTGACAATGGAGCAGGCTGTTAAACACTGTACACAGGGTATCAGTGTTTGGGAATGGGCTAGTAACGACCAGAATGCTGAGCCGGATCTTGTTATGGCATGTTGTGGTGATACACCAACACTTGAGACTCTTGCTGCTACAACAATTCTTCGTGATGCAATGCCTGAATTGAAGATTCGTGTAATTAACGTAGTAGACTTGTTTAAACTTGAGTCTGACAGCAAACATCCACATGGTCTTTCTGACCGTGAGTATGATGCTCTGTTTACAAAGGATACACCGGTTATCTTTGCATTCCACGGATATCCAACACTCATTCATGAGTTGACTTATGAGCGTCATAATAAAAATGTTTCTGTACATGGTTATCAGGAAGAGGGTACAATTACTACTCCATTTGATATGCGTGTTCAGAACGAGATTGACCGCTTCAATCTTGTTAAAGATGCAATTATGCACCTTCCACAGCTTGGAAACAAAGGTTCTTACCTTATCCAGCAGATGAACGACAAATTGGTTGAGCATAAACAGTATATTGCGGAATATGGTCAGGATCTTCCTGAAATTCGCGATTGGAAATGGCACAAATAATTTCACTGTAAGGTGAATGAGAGGGGGCTGTCAGTGGGCAGCCCTCTTTGTTTTGGAAAAATAAAGGGGAATGAAAATGAAGGTAGTTGCAACCATTTATACAGATTTTTCTGAAAAATTTGGAATCCCAAGGCAAGGAGCGTTGGCTCATGAGTCCGAAGGAATTATCGTATTTGAACCGGAATACCGCATGGAAGAGGCACTGCGTGGTATTGAGAAATATTCTCATTTGTGGCTTTTGTGGCAGTTTTCAGAAAATGTATCGAAAAAATGGTCGCCTACTGTCAGACCTCCGAGACTGGGAGGAAATAAGCGAGTAGGCGTGTTTGCCACCCGCTCACCATTTCGCCCGAATCCGATTGGACTAACTGCTGTTCGACTCATTGGTGTGGAGCAGACAAAAAATAAGGGAGCGGTGCTTCGAGTTGCCGGCGTAGACTTAATGAATGGAACGCCGATTTATGATATTAAGCCTTATTTACCGTATGCGGACAGTATCCCGGAGGCATCTTTAGGCTTTGCCGGTGAGCATTTAATGGATGTGCTTGAGGTAGTATGTTCTGATGAATTATGGGGGAAAATACCAGAGGATAAAAGAGGAGCATTAGAAGAGGTATTGAGCCAGGATCCAAGACCGGCTTATCATGAAGATGAGACGAGAAAATATGGTATGGAGTTTGCTGGGTTTGATATTATTTTCCATGTAAAGGAAAAGGTTTTATATGTGGACGAGATTAAGAAAGGAAACTTGACAACAAAATCAAAGTTGTTATAATAAGTATATCCTATCAAAATTATATGAAAAGGAGTGCGAATTATGGACTCATTAATATATTTAGACAATGCTGCAACGACAGCAGTTAAGCCGGAAGTTTTTGAACAGATGATGCCTTACTTTATGGACACATATAGTAATCCGGCGAGTGTTTACAGTTTTGCCGGAAAAGCAAAGAAAGCGGTTGACGATGCGAGAGAGCAGATTGCAAATGCTTTAAATGCGAAAACACCGGCAGAAGTTTATTTTACCGGAGGCGGAAGCGAGGCTGACAACTGGGCAATTAAGATGACAGCAGAAGCTTATCAGAATAAAGGAAAACACATTATTACAACGAAAATTGAGCATCACGCCGTACTTCATACGACTGCATGGTTAGAGCGCAAAGGCTTTGAAGTGACTTATCTCGATGTGGATGAAGATGGTTTGATTTCGTTGGACGAACTGGAGAAAGCTATTCGTCCGGATACGATTTTGATTTCTGTGATGTTTGCCAATAATGAAATTGGAACGATGGAGCCAATTAAAGAGATTGGTGCCATTGCAAAAAAACATGATATTTTGTTTCACACGGATGCGGTTCAGGCATTTGGTCATGTGCCGATTGACGTGCAGGAAATGAACATTGATATGTTAAGTGCAAGCGGTCATAAATTCCATGGTCCGAAAGGAATTGGATTTATGTATCTGCGCAACGGCGTAAAGATTGGACCATTGATTCATGGTGGTGCGCAGGAGCGCTCCCGTCGTGCCGGCACACATAATGTACCGGGAATCGTTGGTATGGGTGCAGCGACTGCACTGGCTGTACAGAATATGGAAGAAAATGCGAAAAAGCAGATTGAAGTCCGCGACTATTTGATTTCCCGTATTGAGAAGGAAATTCCTTATGTAAAAGTGAATGGTCACAGAGAGAAGAGACTTCCGAATAATGTAAATGTATGCTTCCGATTTATTGAGGGAGAGTCCCTTCTGATTATGCTTGACCAAAAAGGAATTTGTGCATCGAGCGGCTCGGCATGTACATCCGGTTCTTTGGATCCTTCACATGTATTGCTGGCAATTGGACTTCCTCATGAGATTGCACATGGTTCGCTTCGTTTGACGTTGTCCGAAGAAACAAGCAAAGAAGATGCTGATTATGTTGTGGACAATCTGAAAATGATTGTTGAGAGACTTCGCAGCATGTCACCTCTTTATGATGATTTTATAAAGAAAGAAAGCGAGGGAAAATAAATGTACAGTGAAAAAGTAATGGATCATTTTTCAAATCCGAGAAATGTTGGCGAGATTGAAAATGCCAGTGGTGTAGGAACAGTCGGAAATGCTAAGTGCGGCGATATCATGAGAATGTACTTAGACATTGATGAAGATACAAAAATTATTAAAGAATGTAAATTTAAGACATTTGGATGCGGCGCAGCAGTTGCGACCAGCAGTATGGCAACGGAACTGGTAAAAGGAAAAACGATTTACGAGGCACTGGAAGTGACAAACAAAGCAGTAATGGAAGCTTTAGATGGACTTCCGCCGGTAAAAGTTCACTGCTCGCTTTTGGCAGAGGAAGCCATTCATGCTGCTTTGTGGGATTACGCTGAGAAGCATGGAATTAAGATTGAAGGATTGGATAAACCAAAGGCAGACATTAATGATGAAGAATAAGAAAACCGTAGTGGTAGGCATGTCCGGAGGGGTTGATTCCTCTGCGGCTGCCTACCTTTTAAAACAACAGGGATACGATGTGATTGGCGTAACGATGCAAATCTGGCAGCAGGAAGATACCTGCACCATCGAGCATGAAGGCGGATGCTGCGGTCTGAGTGCTGTCGAGGATGCCAGACGTGTGGCAAATCAGATTGGAATCCCTTATTATGTGATGAATTTCCGTGAAGAATTTCAGGAAAATGTCATTGATTATTTTGTGAAGGAATATAGAGCGGGAAGAACACCGAATCCGTGTATAGCGTGCAACCGGTATGTGAAATGGGAATCTCTGCTGCAAAAAAGTCTGGCGATTGGTGCTGATTATATTGCGACCGGTCACTATGCTAAGATTGTGCAGTTAGAAAATGGAAGATATACGCTGATTCGCTCGGATGCAAAAGGAAAAGACCAGACTTATGCCTTATATAATCTGACACAGAATCAGTTATCGCATACACTTTTTCCGATTGGCTCATACGAAAAACCGCAGATTCGTGCAATTGCGGAAAAGGCGGGCCTTCAGGTGGCACATAAGCCGGATAGTCAGGAAATTTGCTTTGTGCCGGATAATGATTACGCCGGTTTTATAGAACGCGAGACCAATGAAGTGGAAAAGCCGGGGAATTTTGTTTCGACTTCCGGTGAAATCCTTGGTACACACAAAGGAATCGGGCATTATACGATTGGTCAGCGAAAAGGCTTAGGAATTGCTTTTGGCGAGCCGATGTTTGTTGTGGAAATCTGTCCGGAGACAAATGAAGTTGTACTTGGAAAAAATGATGAAGTCTTTACGGACTGGTTAAAGGCAAATCAGGTAAATCATATGGCAGTGGACCACTTTGAAGTGGGACAGAAAGTGACTGCAAGAATCCGTTATAATCATGGCGGGGCAAAAGCGGTAATTTCAGAAGTGACAGAGGATTCTTTTTCCCTTACATTTGAAGAACCTGTCCGGGCAGTTACACCGGGACAGGCCGTTGTTTTATACGATGGTGATTATGTGCTTGGCGGCGGAACGATTTGCCGCAAAGAAAAAGAAGATTAGCACCATCCACCATCAATTGTCAGAATTTGACCTGTCAGATAGATGGGAGCTTTAGAAAGAAGTGAAATTGTTTGTGCCACTTCTTCTACACTTCCCATTCGTCCGGCGGGTATTTCTTCGCATATTTCACGAATTTCGTCTTTTGAAAAACAAGCATTCATCGGAGTATCAATCATACCGCAGGCAAGCGCATTTACGGCGATGTTACTTGGTGCAAGCTCCTTGGCGAGCGCTTTTGTAAACAGATTGATGCCACCTTTGGCTGCCGAATAAGCAACTTCGCAGGAAGCCCCTACATTTCCCCATACAGAAGAAATCATAAGGATTCGTCCCTTTTTTTTCGATATCATATAAGGCACAATTTTCCTGCAACAGTAGAACGCTGAAGATAAGTCGCTGTTAATTACATTCATCCATTCCTCGTCGGACATATCCGTCAGTAATCCGATGTGGGAAATACCGGCGCAGTGCAGGAATAAATCCACATGTCCGAGTGATTCAACCGCTTTTTGTATCAACTGTCCCGCTTCTTTTGCGTTACTCAAATCCCCACAGAGCGAAAAGATAACCGCATCGCTGTTTGGTTGTGCATCCATGCACGCCTGTTTGACTTTTTGGAGTTTTTCTTTGGAACGGTTTCCTAATAAAGCCAGTGAATACCCTTCTTTTGCTAACTGGATGGCGGCTGCTCCGCCGATTCCTCCGGATGCCCCGGTGATGACCGCTGTTTTTTTCATTTTCATGCCTCGCTTTTTTTTCTTATTTTAGAGCATAAGAGGGTGCAGTGCAAGTAATCTGGCAGGATTTTTTTAGTTTTCAACGATTAGGCAGGAAAGTTTGTGATTCATGGGCCGCTCCCGCTAAGACAAACGCACAGGGGTATCGGCACGCAAACTACGCGTTGCCTGATACCCGTGTGTTTGTATCCCATTTATCACAAATTTTCCTGCCTAATCGTTGGAAGCTAAAGAAAATTGTGACAGATTGTACATCTTGGTTTTGGGGAGTTAGGGGAGGGTGATAAGCGGTTGGGTTTTGTTTTCTCAGGATTCTAATAATTCAGTAAGAGGAATTCGCAGCGAGTGGGTACAAATACGCAAGTATCAGGCATTGCGTATTTTGCATGCCGATACTTCTGCGTATTTGTCTGAGCGGGAGCGCCCACGAGATGTGAATCCTTCTTACTGAATTACTAGAAACCGAAAAAACACCAACCAATGATTGAATTTCTCCCCATCATCTGATATAATACTAATACTTATGTGCACATGGCACGCAATTTTTGCGGGAGGAATAGTATGAAAAATCGAAGTATTGCACAAATTATACTTATTAATTTTTTTAAGACAATTGGTGTTATTGTATTGCTGTTAGGCGTAGGTGTACTCAGTTATTATCTTACAATGCTGTTTTTGAAACAGACGCAGCGAGTGGAGAGAAGTACGCAGTACGAGCATGTGATTGATGTAAATCCCGGCAGCATGGAATCCAGCAACTTAATTTACAGCTATGACAAGAAGAGCGGAAAAATCGATGCAATGGTGCTTGAATTGTTTGATGCCGGAACGAAGAACATGACATATGTGACGATTCCTGCCAGTACGCAGATTACGATTTCGGCAAAGACCTATAATGATTTATTAAAGAAAAGTTCCAAACTGCCGCAGGTGATTACGATGTCAGAAATTTCTTCTTATTTTGAAGGAGATGTCAAATATGAGTATGGTATTCTTATTTTGCAGGAGGAATTAAAAGCAGATATCGGTTATTTTACCGCGATGACGTCGGACGAATTTAACAAATGTTTTGAATGGGAGAATGGCAAAAAGAAAAAACTCTGCCCGACAAAACAGCTTTTGGATGAGGCAGCGAAGTGCAGCGATGAAAGTGATATGAATGATTTGATTGAATCCAAATGGGATTCTTTGATTAGTGATGTGACATTGAGTCAGAAGCAGCATTACAGCAAAGAATTAAAACAGGTCAATCGCGAATATATTCACACATATTGTGCAAAAGGGCAGACGTTTAATAAGAAATTTAAGTTAGATAAAACAAAAACTGCCAAGATGATTGAGAAGATCTGGGAGAAAAAAGCTTACCAGAGTGCACAAAACAGCACGAGCAGTACATCTTCCACGGAAAATAAAGGAACGGTGTGGATTTATAATGGAAGTAAGATAACCGGACTTGCTGCAAAATATCAGAAAATACTTCAGGAAGACGGTTATGAAGTAAAAGGTGTTGGTAATGCGACAGGTAACATCCGTTCGCAGACAGTTATTTATACAACAAAGAAAAAGAAAGCCAATGCATTGAAGAAATATTTCAAAAACCCACTGATTCAGACGGCTGATAATATGAGCAGCGGCGCATCCATCGAGATTGTACTCGGTACGGATGATGACATACAGTAACGAAAACCGAACATTCTGACAGAAAGCGAGGTGTTTACGTGGGGACTAAAGTAAATATCATGGACATGCAGGTGGATTTGCTGACCAAAGAAACACTGAAGCAGGAAATGCAGAATTTTTTGGAGAATGAAACGGTGAATGTAGCACATGTTATTTCACTGGATTATATGGATGCCTATGATAAAAATGAGCTGGTGCGTGAGTCGCTCGCTCATGCAGACCTTGTTCTCCCCGGTGAAAAAGCAATACTGACAAGACATCATGTTGATGTTTTGGAGACCGGCGGTATGGCAGTTGATTATCACGCGGAGTTAGAACTGCTTTCGCTTGCAAACGAGAATAACCGGACAATTTATTTGGTGCTGCGAAGTGAGAAAGAAGCCAAAATGGTATATCGCTTTTTATCCGAATATATTGACAGAGATCAGATTGTCGGTATCTATGTGGCGGATGGAGAAGTTGCAGAGGAGAGTCTGATTAATGACATTAACATGAAACTCCCGGATATTGTGCTTTTATCGATGGAGAGCACAGAGCAGGAGGAGTGGCTTGAGAATAACCGTGCGAAGGTGAATACCAAACTTTGTGTGGTGATAGGAAGTGTGATGCCGCTTTTGTTCCGGGAAAATGTGCCGGTGCCGAAATGGCTGAAAAAACTACATCTGGGAGGTGTTTACCGCTGTTTTTTGGTGATGCCGTATTCCCATTCGCTAAGAAGGCGTATATTTCATAAAAAAATGGACGATTATAATACCAAGAAAAAATTTCGGAGGTAACAAAAATGTCCATATCAGAGAAGCGTATCTTTCGTTCCTATGGTATGATTACCATGGGAACTTTTTTGATGGCTTTGGGAACCTGTCTCATTTATGAGCCGATGTCAATGGTTACCGGAGGATTTTCAGGTGTGGGAATTGTACTTGAAAAATTATTTGGAATCCCGGTGTTTGCTGTGACATTTCTTTTAAACGTCCCTTTGTTTTTTATGGCGAGAAAATTCCACACAAGGGAATATTTATTTCGTTCGCTGTATGCCATGATTACGTTCTCACTGGCATTAGCGGTGATTCCCGTTACCTCCGTTACGCATCAGGACTATTTGATGGCGGCAATACTGGGTGGTGCATTTCATGGTGGGGGGCTTGGACTTGTGTTTCTTGCAGGAAGTTCCACCGGCGGCACGGATTTGTTAAGTACCCTTTTACATCCGCTGTTCCCAATGATGCGGCTGGCAAATATCATAGGAATTGTCGATGGTGTAATTGTTGTTGTCGGTATGCTGGTTTTTGGTGTGCGGACGGCACTGTATTCCATTGTGGCGGTTTTTGTGACTTCGAAAGTAATGGATGGAGTGACATCCGGAATGCGTTATGCAAAAATTATGTATATCATTTCCGACCAGTCGGCAGAAATTGCAGAAATTATTCTGCACCAATTTGAGCGCGGGGTAACGGCACTACGGGGAAACGGTATGTATTCCGGGAAGGAAAAGCAGATTTTAATGTGTGTTGTTTCACGCCGTGAGGCTGTTTCTATGGTAAAATATGTTAAGGAAGCCGATGAGCGGGCATTTGTGATTGTTGCTGATGCCAGAGAGGTGTTAGGGGAAGGGTTTAGCATCGGTAATTAGCATGCTAAACGGAATCTGTGCAATTTACACAAAAGATTTTTGAATTATTTAGGTATTTTGAATATGGTGTTTTTGATAAAGATAGTGTATAGTATCAGTTAGATGTTTGTGACAATATTATATCCTAGGAGGAATTTCAAATGGCAAGTTTATCTTTAAAAAACATCAATAAAGTATATCCAAACGGCTTTCACGCTGTTAAGGACTTTAACTTAGAGATTGAAGACAAAGAGTTTATTATTTTCGTAGGACCATCCGGATGTGGTAAATCTACTACACTTCGTATGATTGCCGGCTTGGAAGAAATTTCCAGTGGTGAGTTGTGGATTGGTGATAAATTGGTGAACGACGTTGAGCCAAAAGACAGAGATATCGCGATGGTATTCCAGAACTACGCTTTGTATCCACATATGTCCGTATATGACAATATGGCATTTGGTTTGAAACTGAGAAAAGTTGCAAAAGACCAGATTGACCGCCTTGTACATGAAGCAGCTAAAATCCTTGATATCGAGCACTTGCTTGATCGTAAACCAAAAGCTTTGTCTGGTGGTCAGAGACAGCGTGTTGCTATGGGACGTGCAATCGTACGTGATCCTAAAGTATTCCTGATGGATGAGCCGCTTTCTAACTTGGATGCAAAACTCCGTGTACAGATGCGTATCGAGATTTCTAAATTGCATCAGAGACTGGAAACAACAATTATCTACGTAACACATGACCAGACAGAGGCTTTGACACTGGGTACTCGTATCGTTGTTATGAAAGATGGTGTTGTGCAGCAGGTTGATTCTCCACTTGATTTGTATATGAGACCAAACAACTTGTTTGTTGCCGGATTTATCGGTTCTCCTCAGATGAACTTCATCGATGCAAAAGTAGTTGTATCCGGTTCTGAAGTACGTTTGATGTTTGGTTCTAACTCCATTAAACTTCCGGAGAATAAAGCTAAGAAGTTGATTGATAATGGATATGAAGATAAGACAGTTACCTTTGGTATTCGTCCAGAGGATATTAAAGATGAAGAGATGTTCATCAGCAACTCTCCGGATACTACACTGGAAGCTACTGTTAAAGTATACGAGATGCTTGGTGCAGAAGTATTCCTGTACTTCACAATTGAGACATTTGACATTACTGTACGTGTAAACCCTCGTACAACAGCTCGTCCTGGCGATACAATTAAGATTGCTTTGGATGGTTCTAAGATTCACTTGTTTGATAAAGAAACACAGGAAACAATTACAAACTAGTCTTAGCACGAAACATGTTTTTGCTGGGTGTCTTCTTAAGGAGGCACCCTTTTTGTGGCGTTACGACTAAAAAAGGAGGTTATATGAGTGAGTAACGAAAGTAAGAGTGTGGCAGTGCCGGAAGAGAACAAAATGGGTGTCATGCCGGTCGGCAGGCTGTTATTTAGCATGTCGCTCCCAATGATGTTATCCATGCTGGTTCAGGCACTTTATAATATTGTAGATAGTATTTTTGTGGCGAAGTTATCGGAGGATGCTTTGTCCGCGGTTTCCCTTGCCTTTCCTCTTCAGACGCTGATTTTTGCGGTTGGCGGCGGTACCTGTGTAGGTGTGAATGCTCTTTTGTCAAGGGCGTTGGGAGAAAAGGATTTTAAGAAGGCGAATGATGTTGCGATGAATGGTGCTTTTTTGACAGTCCTCAGCTATGTTGTATTTTTAATCCTTGGTCTTACGGTAGTAAAACCATTTTATGTAGGACAGTTAAATGGGACAAGTTCTCCGATTTATGGAATGGGCGTTGACTATTTGAGTACAGTCATGATATTTTCCATTGGTGTTTTTTGTCAGATGTATTTTGAGCGACTGTTGACTTCGGCGGGGAAAACTGTGTATACAATGCTCTCCCAGCTTACCGGTGCGGTTATCAATATTATTTTAGATCCGATTTTGATTTTTGGGCTGCTTGGTGCACCGGCAATGGGCGTTACCGGTGCGGCTGTGGCAACCGTAATCGGACAGTGTGGAGCGGCGATTCTTTCTGCTGTATTTAATGTGAAATTTAATCATGAGGTGGATTTGAAAATCAAAGGGTTCCGTCCGAGTGCTAAAATTATCGGATCAATTTATGCGATTGGAATTCCATCCATTATTATGCAGTCAATTGGTTCTGTTATGACTTATTGCATGAATCGGATTTTGATTGGATTTTCTTCGACGGCAACAGCAGTATTTGGTGTTTATTTTAAATTGCAGAGTTTCTTCTTTATGCCATTGTTTGGATTGAATAATGGAATTACACCGATTATTGCCTATAACTACGGAGCACAGAAAAAGCACAGAATGATAAAAACGATTAAAATGAGTCTGGTTGTATCGTTCTGTTTGATGTTTATTGGTTTCTTGGGATTTGAACTGATTCCAGATAAATTACTGGGATTGTTTGAGGCTTCGACAGCGATGCTTACAATTGGAGTTCCGGCACTTCGTATTATTGGAATCCACTTTTTGATTGCTTGGTTCTGCATTATTGCAGGTACGGTATTCCAGTCTTTGGGAAAGGCTGTTTACAGCATGGTGGTTTCGGTTATGCGTCAGCTTGTCGTACTGATTCCGGCTGCATATCTTCTGGCTCATATTGGCGGCTTGCATGTCACTTGGTGGTCATTCCCGATTGCGGAGAGTATGTCACTTGCGGTATCAACGATATTTCTTATGAGGATTTACAAAAAAATCATCAAACCGCTGCCGGATAAGGAATAAAAATAATATAAAAATTTTTTTTTGCAACTTTTCCTCCTTTTGAATCGTCTTATATATAAAGACAATACAAAAGGAGGTTTTATTATGATGAGAAACAAAAGAATACTGGGTGGAGCGTTACTGTTGTCTATGTCATTGCTTGGCGGCGGTTTAAATATGGGATTTTCAAATAACGGACAGCCTGCTATTGTGAAAGCGGCTGACACAAAAAGCCAAAGCGCACTGGCGGGATGGAACACCGGCAAAGAGGTAACCTATAAAGGTTCGGAAGCTACATATCATGCGTATTTATCCGAAGATGGGAAAAATGCATGGATTTATCTTGTAGAAACAACAAACAAGACAAAATCCTTAAAGTTTCCGGATGCGGTAGAAGGAGCTTCGGTGACAAGAGTGGGTTATGACACGGCACTTCGCAAATTGGAAGATGCAGATGAATTTAACCAGAACATTTCCGGTGTGACCGTTGAGTATGCACATGGTGTTGACGGCTGGAGCGAAAAGACGATAAATGTTGAATCCGTTGTTCTGCCAAAGAACTTGACGATATTAGAGTCAACAGCGCTTAGCGGACTTCGTAAAGTTAAGAGTATTACAATTCCGGATGGTGTGCAGAAAATTAGTGCAGAAACATTTTATGGCTGTAAGAGTCTTAAGGAAGTGAAATTGCCAAAATCACTTGCTTCCTTTGACAATTACACATCCTTTTCCGCCTGTCCGAAACTTTCCAAAGTCACACTTTCGAAGGAAAATAAAAGCTTTAAAATGCAGAAAGGCCTGTTATTAAATAAGAAGGGGACAAAGCTTATCTGGGCAGTGCCGGCGAAAAATAAAATTACAGTTCCTGATAGTGTTACTTCGATTGCGGATAATGCACTCAAAGCAGGAAAAGCAACAAGTGTTTATCTTGGCAAGAAGGTGAAAATGATTGGCAAAGATGCTATTGCCGGAAAGAAGATAACAAAGGTAAGTATTGCCAAGAAAAATAAAAGTATTGCCAAACAGGGGCAGTGTGTTTATGAGAAAAAGAGTGGCAAATTATTAATTGCCATTGCGAAAAAGAATGTAGTAAAAATAGGAAATAAGGTAAAACTGATAAGTGAAGATGCCTCTCTTTGCGGCAGCCGTCAGTTAAAAAAACTGGATATCGGGGCAAGTGTAAAAACGCTGCAGGGAGCATGGGGTGAATTTTACCGCGCCGGTTATGTGACAACAAAAGTGTATTTCCGCTCCAAAAATCCGCCGAAACTGACACAGAATAATGATAAAAATTATTGTTATCTTCCGATTTTCAGAGATGTGTATGTACCGAAAGCATCCCTGAAAAAGTACAAAAAATGGTATAAGAAAAATGATGCCCTTCAATTTGCGAGGATTAAGACCTTTTGACAATAACCCGAATAAATGGTACAATGAGGAGAAATGAGGTGTGGTGAACGAAAAGTACAAAAGGAGTAGTTAAGGAGGGGCATAAATGATATCAAACCAGATTTTGCAAAATACAATTGATGGTGTAAAAGGAATTACAAAAATAGACCTTAGTGTAGTAGATGCCGATGGAAATGTATTAGCAGAGACGGCAGGTGACAGTGAAGATTACTGTGCGACCGTTAAGATATTTGCAGATTCGCCGGCAGACAGTCAGGCGATTTTGGGATACCAGTTTTTTAAGGTTTATGATGAGAGCCAGTTAGAATACATTGTCGTGGCAAAGGGAGAGGCCGAGGATGTATATATGATTGGAAAGATTGTTGTATTCCAGATTCAGAACTTATTAGTTGCCTATAAAGAACGTTATGACAAAGATAACTTTATTAAGAATCTTTTGCTTGATAACCTCCTTTTGGTTGATATTTTTAACCGTGCGAAGAAACTTCATATCGAGATGAACGCACGCCGAGTTGTTTATATTGTAGAGACAAGTAAGGAAAAAGATAATGGTGCCTTAGAGACTGTACGCAGCATGTTTGCCGGTGGCAACAAGGATTTCATCACGGCAGTGGATGAGAAAAACATCATTATCGTAAAAGAAATTAAGGACAAAGATACTTACGAGGATTTGGAGAAAACCGCACAGGTTATCGTAGATATGTTAAATACTGAGGCAATGGCACGTGTACGTGTGGCGTTTGGAACGATTATCAAGGATATCAAGGAAGTTTCAAGATCCTATAAAGAAGCGAAGATGGCACTGGATGTTGGAAAGATCTTTTACAGTGACAAAAAGGTAATGGCGTATAGTAATCTGGGAATTGGACGGCTGATTTACCAGCTTCCGCTGCCACTTTGCAAAATGTTTATTAAAGAAATTTTCGATGACAACACACCGGATAATTTCGACGAAGAAACCTTGACGACAATTAACAAGTTCTTTGAAAATAACTTAAATGTTTCGGAGACATCGAGACAGCTTTACATCCATCGAAATACGCTTGTTTATCGTTTGGATAAATTGCAAAAGAGCACCGGACTTGATTTGCGTGTGTTTGAGGATGCGATTACATTCCGCATTGCGTTGATGGTTGTGAAGTATATGAACTATTTGGAGACCATTGAGTATTAATTGACGAGAGAGGTTTTGTATCATGGAAACAAAGAAAAAGGTGATACCTATTATTGCAATGGATCATGTCAGTAAGCAGTATTCTACAGGTGTGGAAGCACTAAGTGATGTATCCATTTGCATTCATAAAGGCGAATTTGTATTCGTAGTTGGTAAAAGTGGATCTGGCAAGTCCACTTTTATTAAATTGCTTTTAAAAGAGTTAAATCCGACCGAAGGCCGTATATTTGTCGGTGGCAGACAGGTGACAAATTTGAAGCGCAAACAGGTTTCGTTATACCGGAGAAAGATTGGTGTGGTATTTCAGGATTTTCGTCTATTAAAGAATAAGACGGTATTTGAAAATGTTGCCTTTGCACAGGAAATCATCGGCATGACCAAAAGGGATATTGCAAGAAATGTTCCAATTATGTTAGAGATGGTTGGGTTAAAAGGGAAAGAGAAGATGTATCCGCACGAATTATCCGGCGGAGAGCAGCAGCGTGTAGCGATTGCAAGAGCACTGATTAACCAGCCGACCATTTTGCTGGCGGACGAGCCGACGGGAAATCTTGACCCCAAGACAGCATGGGATATTATGATGTTGTTGGAGGAAGTAAACAAAATGGGGACAACAGTTGTTGTTGTAACTCATAATAATGATGTTGTGGATGTCATGCAAAAGCGTGTTATAAATTTAGAGGATGGCGTTTTGGTAAGAGATGAAAAGAAAGGTGGTTATCAGGTTGAAGGGGATTAATTTATTTTTTCACAGCATCAAACAAGGACTAGCAAATCTGAGAAAAAACCGTATGTTTACCCTGGCTTCCATGGGAACGATTGCAGCCTGTCTATTTGTCTTCGGCTTGTTTTATTTTGTGCTCAGTAATTTCCAGAATATTCTTCACTCGGCAGAACAGTCAGTGGGAATTTCTGTATTTTTTGAAGAAAATCTTTCGGAAAAACAGATTGCTGATATTGGAAAAAAAATTGAGAAAAGAGATGAAGTGGAGCGGATAGAATACATTTCTGCTGCACAGGCATGGGAAGACTTTAAACAGGAAAACTTTTCTAAGACACCGGAACTGGCAGAAAGCTTTGGGGATGATAATCCGTTAGCGGAATCAGCATCTTATGCTATTTACTGCAAGGATTTGGAACGACAGTCTACGTTAGTAAAATACTTAAAAAACGTAAAAGGAATCCGAAGGATTAAGGAAGCGGATGAAATCGAAGAAGGCTTTTCGAGTGTTAATAAACTGGTTGGTGGTGTGTCACTGGTGCTGATTGTTGTGCTTTTACTTGTATCCGTATTTTTGATTCATTCGACAATTGCGACCGGAATCGCTGTAAGAAAACCGGAAATTGCGATTATGCGTCTGATGGGAGCGTCTGACTTTTTTATCTGGGCGCCGTTTATTGTGGAAGGCGTAGTGATTGGTTTGATTGGTTCAATTCTTCCACTTATTGTGCTTGGAATTTCGTATGGACGGATTCTTACTTATATAACAACACATTTTTCTCTTTTTTCGGAGGGACTTGCTTTCCTTACGACAGGAGAAGTTTTTGTGATGTTAGTTCCGATTTCACTGATTTTGGGTATTGGAATTGGATTCTTTGGCAGTTTTATTACGGTGCGGAGAAATTTAAATATTTAGGAAGTGATAAAGATGAGAAGAAAATGGCTGTTGTGTGGCATATTGTGTGGCGTTGTGTCGCTTTCTGTGTTTGGACAAAACGTAGGTGCCTCAAACTATGACAAGCAGATTAAAGAAACAGAAAAACAGCAGAAAGAATGGGAAAACAAGGCGGATAGTCTGCAAAAGGAAATTGAAGAGATTCAGGCCGATAAAGACGATACCTTAAAATATATTGAGAAGTTAGATAAAAAAACAGCATCTCTGGAAGAAGAATTAGAGAAACTTCATGCACAGGTTGCGTCGTCTGAAAAAAAGTTAAAGGTAATTCAGAAGGAATTAGCAAAGGCACAGAAGGAAAAAGAAAAGCAGTATACGACGATGAAGCGGCGCATAAAATATATGTATGAAAATGGAAATCAGGAATATCTTGATATTATATTTGGAGCAAAAAGTATTTCTGATTTGTTGAACCGCTCAGAGTATGTTGAAAAAATTTCCGAATATGATAACAAAGTGTTTGCGCATTTTAAGAAGGCAGCACTTACGGTGCAGCAAAAGGAGAAACAGCGTGAACAGCAGACAAATGAGTTAAAGGAATTAGAAACAAAAACAAGGGAAGAAAAGCAAGCGGTGTCCGAGTTAAAGGCGGATAAAAAAACAGAATTGGATAAGATTGATAAAGCGATGGAAAAATCGCAGGATCAAGTAAGTGAGTACACGAAAAAAGCGCTGGAAGCGGAAAATCAGGTGGAAGCACTGCTTCAGAAAAAACAGGATGAGATTGACCGTGAAATGGCGGCAGGCGGCGGAAATTCCGGCGGCAGCACAACAGGACTTGGCTGGCCGTTAAAAGGTGGCGCCGGACGTATTTCTTCGGGATTTGGTGGTAGAAAAAGTCCGACTGCAGGTGCCAGCACATATCATAAAGGTGTCGATTTGGCTGCACCTTCGGGAACGCCGATATTAGCAGCCGGCAGCGGAAAAGTAGTGACCGCTACGTATAGTTCGAGTGCCGGAAATTATATTATGATTTCGCATGGCAACCGTTTGTATACGGTATATATGCACTGTTCCAGACTTGCAGTGAGTGCCGGAAAACAGGTAACAAAAGGACAAGTAATCGGGTATGTTGGCTCGACTGGTATATCGACCGGAGCACATCTCCATTTTGGTGTTACGAAAAATGGAAGTTATGTGAACCCGTTAAATTATATTTCGAGATAATGGAGGATAGTGAAAGATGAGGAAAAGACGAGGCAGTGGTTTTTTTGCCGGAATATTTGTTGGCGTATTGTTTTCTATGACATTTTTTCTTGTCATGTATTTTTTAGATATACAGATTCTGCCGGCGTCCTCTCTTGCGTCGGATATTAGAAACCGTGCAGAAATTGTGGAATCGTACATTGACAGCTATTACTGGAAGGACGATGTATCGGATCAAACAATTTCGGAATATGCCGCAAAAGGAATGGTAGCGGCACTTGGCGATAAGTATTCAGCGTATTTTACCAGTGAAGAATTAAAAAGCAGTATGGAAGATGTAGAAGGAGATTACGAGGGAATCGGTGCAAGTGTGCGCTACGATGAAAAAACAAAAAACAAGACGATTCAGGAAGTGCAGAAAGGCAGACCGGCACAGAAAGCCGGATTAAAAGCCGGAGATATTCTGCTTTCTGTAAATGGCGAGGACGTAACAAAATTGTCATTAAATGATACCATTCAGAAGATTAAAGGAAAAGAAGGAAAAAAATCAGAACTCGTTGTTTTGCGGGAAGAAAATGGAGAAAAGACAAAGAAGAAAATTACGGTGACTTGTGAAAAGATTGTTAATCAGACAGTTACACATCGGATGTTGTCCGGGAAAACCGGTTATATTGCCATTACTTCTTTTACAAAGGAAACGGTAAAACAATATGAGAATGCGCTTTCTGACTTAGAGAAGAAGGGACAGAAGGGATTGATTGTAGATTTGCGAGGCAATGGCGGTGGTTCGCTGACGGCGGTTGTGGATATTCTTGACCGGATGCTTCCAAAAGGAAAACTGATAACGGAAAAAAATAAAGTAAATGGTGATAAAGTATATACCTCAACCGATGAAAAGCATTTTGATAAGCCGGTGGCAGTTTTGATTAATGGGGGAAGTGCCAGTGCTTCGGAAGTTTTTGCCGGCTGTATGCAAGACCGGAAAGCGGCTTCGTTAGTCGGTGTGAAAAGTTTTGGGAAAGGAATTGTACAGACTATTTTTTCTCTGGAAAAATCGTGTGGTGGCGGAATTAAACTGACAACCGGGGAATATTTGCTGCCAAGCGGCAGATGTATTCAGGGCAAAGGGTTGACTCCGGATGTGGAAGCAAAGAATCCTTCTGATTTGAAGCAATTCGGTGGAAAAGACGATTACCAGCTGCAAAAAGCAGTGGAAGTGATAAATGAAAAAACAGCCGAATAAGTAAAAGACACAAAAATTTCACATTTTGTGTCTCTCCTAGAGTTGCGTTAGCGAATCAAACGGTGTTATACTCGACTAATAGTCATTTTAGAAAAAAGGAGGAACTTTCAGGTGTTATCAAAGTTCAGTGTTCGCAAACCATTTACCGTATTGGTTGCGGTTGTTATATGTCTTGTACTCGGATTTTTGTCATTTCAAAATATGAGTACGGATTTTCTGCCAAATATGGAATTTCCGTATGCACTTGTTATGACTACATATCCGGGAGCAAGTCCGGAAGAAGTAGAAAAGGCTGTTTCCGAACCGGTGGAGCAGGCGATGGAGCGTATCAACAACGTCAAAGAACTGCAATCCATTTCCATCCAGAATATGTCAATGGTTGTTATGTCATTTAATGATGGGACGGACATGGGTTCTACAGTTGTAGATATGAGAGAAAGCCTTGATATGGTGACATCGCAGTTTGATGATTCCATCGGAAGTCCGACAATTATGAAAATGAATCCGGACATGATGCCGATTATGGTAGCGGCACTGGATTATGATAAATTAGACAGTGCAGAAGTAACGAAAAAGGCGGAAAAAGAAATCATTCCGGAATTAGAGAGTGTGGAGGGAGTTGCTTCTGTCAATGAATCCGGTTCTATTGAGAAAAAGATTCAGGTCATTATTCAGCAGGATAAGATTGACAAGATGAATGAGCTTGTGCAAAAGGCGATTGAAGGAAAATTAAGTGATGCACAGGATAAGATTGATGAAGGAAAGAAGAAACTGGAAAATGGCAAAAACAAATTAAAGAATGGAAAAGAGACCGCCGCCGATAAGATGGCGAAGGGAGAGACGAAACTTAGTCAGGCATCGGATAAAATTAAGGATGGCCTGAAAGTTATTAATGAAAATATTACGAATATTAAAAAGCAGCAGGCAACGCTTAAAAAGAGTGAAAAACAGTTAAATACGGGGCTTGCATCGCTCGCTGCCAATAAAACAAAACTGACAAATACAATTAAGACACTGACGGCGACGCAGACGCAGCTTACGACACTGAAGACGACGCTTGAAAAACTCAAAGTTCAGGAGACATCTCTGAAAACGCAGCTTGAGAATGTCGGTGGGAATTCACAGGAACTGAGTACTTCTTTAGCGTCGGTTCAGGCACAGTTACAGGTTGTCCGTGGCAAATTGAAGGATGCCGGTATTACGGAAGAAATGCTTCCATCCAAAGTAAACGAAGTGAATACGGCACTTACTTCAGCAAACAGCGGACTTAAGCAGGTGGAAACCCAAGAGAAAACGCTGGCAAAGAATAAAGCCAAAATTACAGCGGCAAAGAAAAAAATCAATGCCGGTCTGAAAAAACTAAATGCAACAAAGAAGAAATTAGAGAAAGGTCAGATTTCGACAACGGAAGCAACCGAACAGTTAAATAAACAGAAAATTCTTTCCAGTATCCAGTTAAGTGTTTCGGAAGCACAGATGGATAATGGAAAAAATAAGTTAGATGAAGCAGATAAACAGTTAAAGGATTCGAAAAAAACGACAAAAAGTAATGCGAACCTGAAAAAAATTATTACAAAGGAAATGGTTGAAAATGTATTAAAAGCGCAGAACTTTGATATGCCGTCCGGTTATATTACCGAAGGAGATGCTTCTTATCTTGTACGTGTAGGTGATAAGATTCAATCCGAGAAAGAAATCAAAAACCTCGTTGTCTGCGATATGGATTTGGATGGTTTAGACCCAATTAAACTTTCAGATGTGGCAGATATTGCGGTTACGGATAACTCGGATGATGTTTATACCGTAGTAAACGGCAACCCGGCGGTACTTGTTACCTTACAGAAACAGTCCGGATTTTCAACCGGAGACGTAACGAGTGCACTGACGGAACGTTTTGACCAGTTGCAGAAAGACAATCAGGGACTACATGTATCTGTTTTGATGAATCAGGGGGTATACATTGACCTTGTAGTGGATGCTGTAGTGCAAAATCTTTTGCTTGGTGGTTTGCTTGCTATTTTGATTCTGCTGTTTTTCCTGCGCGACTGGCGGCCAACCTTTATCGTTGCCTGCTCGATTCCGCTCAGCGTGATTGCAGCAGTTGTAGCAATGTACTTTAGTGGTGTAACACTGAATATTATTTCCTTATCCGGTTTGGCACTTGGTGTTGGTATGCTTGTGGATAACTCGGTTGTCGTAATTGAAAACGTTTTCCGTCTTAAGCAGCATGGAATTTCAACCAAGCGTGCAGCGATTGAGGGAGCAAGCCAGGTGGCAGGAGCTATCGTGGCATCTACACTGACAACGGTTTGTGTTTTCGCACCGATTATTTTTACAGAAGGTGTGACAAAGCAGTTATTCGTCGACTTGGCGCTTACCCTTGCTTACACACTGGGAGCAAGTCTTCTTGTAGCACTTACCTTAGTTCCGGCAATGTCGGCCGGATTAATTAAGAGAAAGCCAAAGAAAGAGTCAAAGATTATTGCGGTAGTTCAGCGTGCGTATGGCAGGGCAATTCAATGGGTGCTGCGGTTTAAGTGGTTTGTACTTTTGGGCTCGGTTGTTCTCCTTGTATTGTTTGCGGCATTGGCAGCCGGCAGAGGATTTTCCATGATGCCGGATATGGAAAGTACGCAGATGACGGCTACGCTTACGATGGATAATGGAACAAAACTGGCAGATACGAAAAAAGCGTCCAATCAAGTGGTTGAAAAAATCCGTGAGATTTCGGATGTTGAATCAGTTGGTGCCTATACAGGAACGGGTTCATCCATGTCGATGCTTACCGGTTCCGGCGGTGAAAATACCGTAACTATGTATATCATTTTGAAGGACGATAGGCAGTTAAGCAATGAAGAAATCACAAAACTGATTACGGAAAAAACGAAAAATATAGAGGGAAAAGTAGAAGTAAATGCTTCTGCGATGGATATGAGTGCCCTGATGGGCGATGGTGTCACCATCAATATTAAAGGAAAAGATTTGGATAAATTGCAGACGATTTCGGAAGATATGATGAAGAAACTTGAAAAAGTAGATGGTCTTGATAACATTACGAATGGTCTGGAAGATGCCGGTAAAGAGTACCGCATTACCGTGGATAAAGCGAAAGCAATGCGTTATTCACTTACGGTGGCTCAGGTTTATCAGCAGATTTATGCAAAAGTAAAAGAGGCTTCTTCGGCTTCTACGGTATCGAATGATACCGATGATTTAGGTGTTTATGTCAACTCGGCGGAGGATGAGGACTTGACAAGAAATGATGTCAAAAATCTGAAAATTGATTACACCGATTCGATGACCCAGAAGACAAAAAAGGTTTCTCTTAGTAAGATTGCTGATTTTAGCACTGCGGATTCGCCAAAATCGATTTATCGCAAAGGGCAGACCAGATATATTGCTGTAAAAGCGGATATCAAGGATGGTTATGTGGTAAGCGACGTTTCGAGAGAGGTTGAAAAAATCGTAAACCAGACAAAGAAACCGGCCGGTTATGAAATGGAATTAGATGGTGAAAATGAAGCAACCACAGAAGCAATGGGACAGGTGCTTTTGATGATGGCACTTGGTGTGCTTTTGATGTATTTGATTATGGTGGCACAGTTCCAGTCATTGTTATCTCCATTTATCATTTTGTTCACGATACCACTTGCCTTTACGGGAGGCTTCCTTGGACTGTGGATTTCGGGAAGTGATGTCAGTGTCATTGCCATGATTGGATTTGTAATGCTTTCCGGTATTATTGTAAACAATGGTATTGTACTTGTGGATTATATCAATCAGTTACGCCGAAGCGGTGTTGAGAAACGACAGGCAATTGAGGAAGCAGGCGTAACGAGACTTCGTCCGATTCTGATGACGGCATTGACGACGGTACTAGGTTTGATTCCAATGGTTGCCGGCAGCAGTATGGGTACGGATATGACAAGACCGATGGCAATTGTTACGATTGGTGGTCTGGTATATGGTACGCTGCTTACGCTGTTTGTTGTACCATGTATTTATGATTTGTTAAACCGCAAAAAAGATATGGGAGAAAAAACAGTAGATGAAGAATCTATGATAGAAGAAGCAATGGACGAAAAAGAATAAGAGCAGATTGGAGGAAGGATTATGAATGCACCGATTGGCGTGTTTGATTCGGGAATTGGCGGATTGACAGTGGCAAAAGAGATTATGCGGCAGATTCCGGGGGAAAGTCTTGTTTATTTTGGAGATACAGCCCGTGTGCCATATGGTTCCAAATCAAAAAATACGGTTTGTAAATACAGTAAGCAGATTGCTAAATTTCTCCTGACACAGGATGTTAAAGCAATTGTAATTGCCTGCAATACAGCCAGTGCACTTGCCAGAGAGGAACTTGAAGATATGGTGGATGTGCCGGTGATTGACGTGGTACAGCCGGGAGCGAGAATGGCGGCGGCATCGACTAAGAATAACAAAATTGGTGTGATTGGAACCCAGAGTACAATAAAAAGTGGAATTTATGAGAGCTATCTTCACAAAATAAATCCGGAATTGACGGTAGTGAGTAAAGCGTGTCCGCTATTTGTACCTCTTGTGGAAGAGGGGCTGTTTGAAGACCGTATTACGGAAGATGTTGTTTCCAGATATCTGCATGATATGAAAGAGTATGAGATTGATGCGCTTGTTTTGGGATGTACTCATTATCCGCTTTTGCGCGGTGTGATTGGGCGTGAAATGGGTGAGTCGGTAAAACTGGTGAACCCTGCTTATGAAACGGCAAAATCGTTAAAGGATTTGTTAAAGGAAAGAGATTTACTGAATGTATCCGGTGAGAAACTGGAGCACAAATTTTTTGTCAGTGATGGTGTGGACCAGTTCCGTTCTTTTGCCAATTCCATTCTGCCATATCAGGTGGATAATACAACGGTGGTAGATATTGAATCTTATTAGTTAATAACGCATACATTTTAGAGATAGAAAAATGTGAGGCGTTAGATGAAGCGAAGGATTTTTTTGAAAAAGTTTCTTGTTTGCATGATTTTATTTTTCTGGACGCCGTTTTTATGTGGACTGTTATTTTGGAAAATGGAAGTGAAAAAGGCTCCGAAATGGGAGCAAAACACAGAAAATATCCGGAATTTTCAGGTGGTACCAAAACGGCTTGCCGGATTTGAAACATGGGGAAAAGACGAATATGAAGAGTTCGCAAAGGACTTTTTATATGCGGACGGTAAACTGGAAAAGACAAGCAAATCACTTCCGTCCTTATCGTGGTATCGCATCCTTTTGGAAAGAGAAACATGGGAGCCCTATGCCGTTTACTATCAAAAACTTCTTTCTGGGATAAAATGTTTTCCGGTTGTCTCAGATAAGAAAGAAAAAGAGGGGATTTCTTTTGAGGATTCATGGGGGATGTCCCGCAGTTATGGGGGAAAACGGCTCCATGAGGGGACGGATTTAATGCCACCGAAAAATCAAAGAGATACGTTTGCTGTTGTAAGTGTCTGTGATGGTGTTGTGGAAAAAATCGGATGGCTGGAATTAGGCGGCTACCGCATTGGAATCCGCAGTAAAACGGGCACTTATTTTTATTATGCTCATCTTTCTTCCTACGCGGAGGGGATGAAACAGGGAAAGACTGTGAAAGCGGGCGAGCTGCTAGGTTATATGGGAGACAGCGGTTATGGTAAAGAGGGAACGGTTGGAAAGTTTCCGGTTCATCTGCATTTTGGAATTTACTTTACGGCGGGTGACAAAGAAATCAGTGTGAACCCGTATCCAATTTTAAAGGCGATGGAAAAGTCTCTTTCCACCGCACGGTTTTTGTGATAAACTTTATTTGTGTGTAAAAAGCATGATTTAAGAAAGGAAAGAAAATGATGTACGAAAAATGTACCTTGGGATATCTTACGAAACGTAAGAAAGCAGAAATTTTATGGATTGTATTTTTTGTAGTGCTTGGCGTTGCTATTTTTTTAACCGGATATTTGTGGAGTGGTGTGCGTGCAAATATTTTTACTGTAATGGCAGTGTTACTCGTGCTTCCGGCGGCGAAACATCTGGTTGCGCTGATTGCGATGTTTCGTAAAAAAGGAGTTACGAAAGAGCGGTATGATAAAGTAAAAACGGCAGCAGGACAAGCGGTTTTGTATACCGATTATGTATTTACCTCGACGGAAAAAATTATGCATTTAGACTTTTTGCTTGTGAAAAATGGTAATGTTCTTGGCGTGATTGCGAAGTCCAAACAGGATGTGCCGTATTTGAAACAATATTTGACGGATGTTGTGAAAAAGATGGCACCGTCGTATCATGTGCGCTTGTTTGAGTCGGATGAAAAACTGATTTCACACCTGCAGCGCTTAACGCAGGAAGAAGCGTCAGAAAATTCGGAAAAAACACTGGTGGATTATTTACATTCACTTGCGATGTAGTGGAGAAGACGATGAGAGAGGTGACGATTGGAGCAAAGGAAAGCGGACAGCGTTTTTCTAAGTTTCTGGAAAAGTATTTCAAAGAGGCGCAGACAAGTTTTTTGTATAAAATGCTGCGAAAGAAAAATATCAAGCTAAATGACAAAAAGGCAACGGGCAGTGAAATGCTGCAAACGGGCGATAAAGTAACTGTGTATTTTTCAGATGAGACCTTTGAGAAATTTCGCGGAGAGACTAAAAAAGTGATTTATCCGGTAATAGATTTGGATATTGTTTATGAAGATGAGGATGTCCTGATTGTGAATAAGCCTGCCGGTATGTTATCTCAAAAGGCGAAGCCTCAGGATGTTACACTTGTAGAATATATACTTGGTTATTTACAGAAAAAAGGTGAGTGGTCACCGAAAGACAGCCTGAAACCGGGGATTTGCAACCGGCTTGACAGGAATACAAGTGGTCTTGTGATTGCCGGGAAAAGCCTTCGGGGCCTGCAAAAAATGTCAGAGCTTTTAAAAGACCGAACGATGGATAAGTACTATCTTACAATTGTGGAAGGTGTTATGAAAGAACATTCGGTTGTCCGCGGATACTTAAAAAAAGATGAACAGACAAACCGGGTTCAGATTTTTTCGGAAGACGGAGAAGGCCGCGTGTGGATTGAGACCGGGTATGAGCCGTTACGGACCAATGGCACAGTAACGCTTTTGAAGGTGAAGCTGGTGACGGGCAAGACGCATCAGATTCGCGGACATCTGGCATCTTTGGGACATCCGCTATTGGGGGATGTAAAATATGGTGCAGCAAAGAGAGCGGATACGAAGCATTATTTTTTGCATGCGAAAACATTGTGTTTTCCTGAAAATATGGGAGAACTTAAAAATCTTTCAGGCAGGGTAGTAACGGCAAAAGAGCCGGATTACTTTGCGAAAATGATAAATAAACAATTTGGAAAGTGAGGAAAAAATATGAAACGTGCAGTGATTTTATTTGCAGAAGGATATGAAACCGTGGAGGCGCTTTTAGTCGTTGATTTACTGCGCCGGGGCGGTGTGGAAGTGACGATGGCTTCAATTACAGAAGATGAATTTGTGAGAAGTTCACATGGCGTAAATGTTGAAATGGACGCTGTTTTAGGAGAAGTGGATGTACTTGATTATGACGCCATCATTCTTCCGGGAGGAATGCCGGGAACCATTAATTTGGGTGAAAGCGATGCAGTCAGAAAGGCAATTCTTGCTATGAATGATGCCGGAAAAATTGTTGCAGCCGTGTGTGCGGCACCTGGAGTTCTTGGTAAATATGGTTTGTTAGAAGGAAAGACGGCATGCAGTTTCCCACAGCATGAAAAGAATTTGATTGGTGCAACGGTAGTTCGTGAGCCGGTCGTTGTTGACGGTAATATTGTGACAAGCCGCGGTCTTGGAACAACGATGGATTTTGGTTTGAAATTATTGGAGCTGCTTGAGGGAAAAGAAAAGTCAGACGAAATTGCACATAAAACTGTGTACCGGGAGAAAAATTAATGGCAACCTGGAATTCGAGAGGACTTCGCGGTTCTTTTTTGGAAGAACTTGTAAATATGACGAATGATAAATACCGCTCGCAGAAACTGGCACTTGTACAGAAGGTGCCAACGCCGATTAAACCGATTACGATAGACCAGACAACAAGACATATTACGCTTGCTTACTTTGAACAGAAAAGTACGGTGGATTACATCGGGGTTGTTCAGGGGATTCCGATATGTTTTGATGCGAAGGAATGTTCGACCGATCGGTTTCCACTTGCGAATGTGCATGAACATCAGATTCGCTTTATGAAAGAGTTTGAGGAGCAGGACGGCATTGCTTTTTTATTGATTTATTTCAAAGCAAAAGATACCTTTATGTATCTGCCGTATGCAAAGTTAGATGAATTTTGGATACGGATGGAAGAGGGTGGAGCAAAGCATTTCAAATATGAGGAATTAGATCCCGCATATGAAATTTCCACCTATTCAGGAACATTTGTCCATTATTTAGAACAGATACAAATGGATTTAGAACAAAGAGACAGCCGCTAGGCGATTTTCATCGGCGAAGCGGCTGTCTCATTTTATTTCGCATTTAGGCTGCGATTATTTCATGCTCTCTTCCTGTTTCTTAATCATCTGACGAACCATTTCGCCGCCTTTGAAAATTGAAATGTTCAAAAAGGCGAAAATGCGTTGTTTTCGGTATATAGAGGATTTTTAACTTTCGCATAAATATCTATAAATAACTATATTTTTTATGAAAATGGTGTATAAATGGTGTAAATATTTTAATACATTGTTTTACACTAAACAAAGTACGTGATTGTAAGAAAAGAGCATTGTTTCCAATAATACATATGAATAAATTTTGAATGATTTCTGACGGTTTATCCGTCTTTTTTTGGTGTAAGTTTTAATTGTAAGGAGTGATTGATATGTTCAAAGACGAGATTCTTGAAATGATTTTTAGCGAAAATGAAATGCAGAAAATACCTATTGGAACGCAGGCTACAGCCGTTAGCGTGTTTGAAAATGTTATTGGTAAAATAAGAAAGGAGAATCCGGATGCAAAATTATCAGAACTTTTATCCGATGAATAATGGATATGTTCAAAATCCATACGCAGAAAGAATGAACTTTTTGCAAAATTGTCAGCAGAACTTACAACCACCTATGCAGAACTCTCAAATGCAGGCAACATCACAACAGACAAGTTTTATTGGAAAAGTTGTTGATAGCATTGACGTTGTAAAAGCAACAGACATTCCGATGGATGGGAATATATATTATTTTCCAAAAGCAGACGGAACAGAAATATTTGGAAAACAATGGCTTGCAAATGGGAGAACTCATATTTTGACTTTTAAGCCAGTTTTAGATACAGAACCTAACAATCCGACACAGGACAACACAAAAAGCAAAATAGACATATCAGAAGAGGTCACAGAAGTAATTATGAAAAGATTCGATGAGTTAGAAAACAAAATCTCTAACTTGGAATCATCTTTGACTAAAACTTCGACTAAATCTTCGACTAGAAGCACTAAAACTTCGACTACGACTAAAAAGGAGAGTGATACAGATGCTTAATCCAATTAGTTTTATGAAAGCAATGAGAAATCCACAGAAATTTTTAGAAGAAATCACAAAAAACAATGAAGTTATGAGTAACCCTATGGCGAAAAATGCTATTGAGATGTATAGAAATGGAGATTCAAGAGGGTTACAGGAATTTGCAGAAAACGTCTGCAAAGAAAAAGGAACTACACCGGATGAAATAAGAAAATCAATTATTCAAAGATGCAATTTACGTTAGTACATTTTGGGTTGTGCACTTAAAACTAGTTTCCCATTTGTAAATAAAACAATGGAGGTAAACAAAATGTTTAACGGAAATTCACCTAGTCTTGCCGATATTGCGGCAGTGACAGGAAACAACAAAGACGGCTGGGGCGATGGAAACGGCTGGTGGGTCTTGATTATCTTGTTTGCTATTTTTGGCGGATGGGGTAATGGATTTGGCGGCGGTTACGGCAACGGTGGTGACAGAGCATCCGTTCCTTGTGCTACACAGGCAGATGTTAGAGCCGCAGTGGACCAGCAGACGCTTATTAGCAAACTCGACCAGCAGACATACGGACTGGCAGACAGTAACTATGCGCTGAACAACACAATCAACAGCAATTTCAGAACTCTTGATAACTCAATCTGTACGCTTGGTTTTCAGAACCAGCAGGGATTCAATGACGTATCTCATCAGATTTCCGACTGCTGCTGTGCAACAAGAGAAGCTATTCAGGGCGTGAATTACAACATTTCAACGCAGACAAACGCACTCCAGAACTCTATGTGCAACAATACAAGAGATATTATCGACAATCAGAACGCAAACACAAGAAGCATCCTTGACTTCCTTGTAAACGACAAATTGTCTACTTTGCAGACTGAAAATCAGAACCTTAAATTGGCGGCTTCACAGGCAGAGCAGAACCAGTATCTTGTAAGCCAGTTGCGACCTACTGCCGTACCAGCTTACATCACTTGCTCACCTTACCAGTCCGCTTATGGAGTAGGTCTTAACAACGGTTGCGGTTGTTGCTAATATACAGAAGAATCAAAACAGAATATCAGAAAAACTCGCCGAACTAGGCTGATTATTACTCTATGGGATAGGTCTATGGCTTATCCCATATTGATTTTTAGGAGGTATATTATGAGTAATTGTAAAAACGTATGCAAACTTTGCAAGAAATTGATTATAAGTCAGGCAGTTACATTTACTGCCGGCACTGGTCTTGTTATCAGAATTCCGGAAGGAAGTTATAACGATGGTTCAAAATATTGCATTGTTGTGGCGCAGAACATTCCGGCAGAAACAACAATCTCTGCCCCGGTATATATCCAGATTGGAACTGGAGCGGTGCTTTACCCATTGACAAAATGTGATTGTACGCAGGCAACGGCTTGTAGTATCAGAACAAGAACAAAGTACAGTACAAAAGTTGAAACCACGTCAAATAGCGGTGTTTTCAAATTGCTTGGAAGAATTGCTTGCGCTCCAGACAACAGATTAAATGCAATAAACGGTGATGGAACTATTGTTACAACCGGTGGAGGTGATTGAGATGGATATTAAAAGAATGCATTGTATGATTGAAAAACTTTCCGAATGTGCCAAAAGCGAAATGGAATCTGGAATCGAAAATGTTGATACTTGCGAAATGGGAAAAGTAGTAGACATGATGAAAGATTTGTCGGAAGCAATGTACTACAGAACCTTGACAAAGGCAATGGATGAATCAAACTTGGAAGAAACGCTTGAAATGTTTGAGCGTTACGGAGACGGAAGAAGATTTTATGACAAATACCGATACGCTGACGGAAGATTTGCTCCGAAAGGACGTGGAACGTACCGTAGAGGATATGACGAACTATACTACCATATGACGCCGGAAATGTACCGAGAACATGACCCGGAATGGTACAGAGATATGGATAAAAACAGAGACGGTCTTATGTATTACACTGATACCGGAATGGATAAAAACATGAAGATGAGAGATTCCAGAGAGGGCAGAAGCGGATTGAGCCGTATGTCGTACATGGAATCAAAAGAAATGCACAAAGCAGACACACCGGCGGATAAGCAATACAAAATGAAAGAGTTAGAAAAGTACATGGGTGAATTATCAAAAGACATTACGGAAATGATTGCGGATAGTTCGCAGGAAGAAAAAAATTTACTTAAAACCAAAATGCAAACATTGTTGCAGAAGTTTTAACAAAAACAAATTAAGGGGGGCGTAATTGCCCCTTTTTGATTGGAGTGGTTAAATTGTATACTATGAATGGTTTTGTTTGGAATATAGTAACAGTATCACCGTATAGCAATATGCTACAAAGAAGTGACGGAAGTTATACTTGCGGAATGTGCGATAGAAATAATCAAACAATTTATATATCAAATATTTTGCGTGGCGGTTTTTTACGCAAAGTTTTGCTACATGAGATATGCCATAGCGCAATGTTTTCATACGGAATTGATATGACTTTGGAGCAGGAAGAAATGTTTTGCGACTTTTTGGCAACATACGCAGATGAAATAATTAGCATAACAAACAATGTATTCCAAACATTAAGAACTGCATTATAGACAAATATAGTCAAATATGATAATATACAATCAAAAATAAAAGAGGAGGGATTGCTCATGGCTTTGATTAAATGCCCGGAGTGCAAAGGTCAGGTAAGTGATACGGCAGATAGTTGTCCACATTGTGGTTATATAATCTACAAATCAAAGGAATTGAAGAATTCGTTCATTGCAAATATGTTAGCGGCAGTAACCAATGTTATTAGTTTAGTTGGAATATTGGTCGAAGAATATTATCTATTGGCACTTATTCCGCTTGCTTGGACGATTGGTTTCAAATGCTATAGCTCATTTAGAGCAAACGAGGGATATGATGTTCAATATTATAAGAATCTTACGAAAGATAACTTAATTTCTTTTCTTATTATCCTTTGTTTTTCTGTGTTTTGGTATATAATGAAGAGCGGTATTTTATTTAGTTAGTATAGAGAAAGGTTGTAATTCATATGTGGAAAAGACTTTTGATAGTTATTTTGATTTGCATTATATTCTTAGCAGTTTTTTATTTTGGCAGGTCATGCGTGATTGTGTATGATACTGGAGATAATATGCAGAGAGTAAATGAAATGCTTGATAACTAGATTTATTGGATAGAGACAGTATAATTTTATATTGTCTCTATTTTTTTGCATTTAGGGGTTGACTTTTTGGTGTGATATAAATATAATAAAGGTGTGATTAAAATTAGAAAGGGGTGAAAAACAATAAGCACAGTAGGAAGACCCAAAGTGAATGACCCAAAAACTAAACGGTTTAGTGTATGCCTTGATAGTGAAACTGAACGAAAGTTAAAAAAATACTGCGAGGAACACAAGATAACCAAAGGTGAAGCAATGCGACAAGGGATACATTTGCTTTTACAAAAAAAGTAGCGGTTTGAAAGTTTTGACAGACCTAAACCGCTACAATGACACACCAAACAAGAGATATGTCTATTTATATTTATAGCATACCTCTTACAGAAAATCAAACATTATTTGAAAGTGAGGAAAAAACATGGAAGAATTATTAAAAATTGCTTATCGGAACTTTATGGACACAAAAGACATGAACAATTCCGAGGAAGTTTGTATTATCAACAAGAACTGGGAAACAGCGGAAGACGCCATTGCTCGTTTGAGAGACATATTAAACCCGAGCCTGTTTCAGAATATAGATGAATCAATTCGCGATGGCATAGCAGATGTACAAGAAGCATCGTTCATTGCAGGATTTTCATACTGTGCTAAATTTCTGACAAACGGAAAGATTGATTTCTTCCCAGAGAAAGGTGGTGCTTGCTAATGAACGAAGTAATTACCATTGAGAACACCGAAATGCAAATAAGGGAGTATGACGGTCAGAGAGTTGTTACTTTTAAGGATATTGATGAAGTACATCAAAGACCAAAGGGAACAGCAAAGAGAAACTTTACAAGGAATAAAAAGCATTTTATCGAAAATGAAGATTACTTTGTTGTAACAAGAGAAGATGTCGGAACGAATTTCGTACCGACATATGGATTTAATGAAAAAGCACCGTCTGGAATCCTTGTTACAGAAACCGGCTATCTCATGTTGGTAAAGTCTTTAAGAGACGATTTATCATGGGATGTGCAACGGCAACTTGTTAAAGCGTACTTCAAAGTAAAGCAGGAGATTCCGGAACGCAAAACCTATCCGCTACTCGTAGAGGATAAATGGCTTGCAGAAATGGAACCAAACTTTGAGTATCTTTGCAAGCAATACAAACTCACGAGAAAAGGATTGTACCACAAGATTCTTTTGGATATTGGGAAATCATACAATGTAGATGATTACAAGATACTCTATAAGTACGAAAAAGGTTACGAATCAAGGTTTGTTATGGAAGTTGTATCGTACTTTGCGGAACTAAGAGAAGAAGCAGAGAAAACCATACTAGAACACGTTGCAAGGAAGAAAAATAAGAAATAAATAAGAAATAGGAGCCTAAATTATGGAAAAGGCTCCTACTTTTTTGTCTAATTGGCAACCGGGGGGAGAAATAAATGGTTGCCGTATTATATTGGCTTTAGACCTTTACAGTGTAACATACAATCAGATGATACACAAATGATTTTTCAATGCGTTCTCAACACGCTTTTCGCTGATTGCAATATATCTTTGCGTTGTGGAACTGGATGAGTGCTGTAGCAGGTGACGCACCAACTCAATATCATAATCGTTGTTAAGGTACATTTCCGTAGCGTAGAACTTACGAAAACTGTGTGTTGATATTCCGTCAATTCCAAAGAAATCCGCTACAATCTTCAATTGTTTCTGTACGGCTCTTTCACTGATTGGAAAGATTCTTGCGGTTGGTGCAATGCCGTTATCCTCGGTGTACTGCTTTAAGAACTGGAATAATTCAGTTGGAACCGTGAAATTTCTTCCCTTGCCGGTTTTCTGCTCTACAATATCCAAATGATAGCGACCGCTCTCGTATACCACGTCTGAAAGCGTAAGGTGCAGTATATCAGAGATTCTAACTCCTATGTTGGCTTGCACTACCAACAATGTAGCAAGCCGTTTGTTTGGCTTGAATACGTGTTCGCCGTAATTGAAGCCTTTGCGGATTGCGGTTATGATTTCTTTGTAGGTTTCCTTGTCTAATGCTTTTGTCTTTTTGTTCATGATGAACACTCCTTTCTTTTTACACCCGGTAAGCAAAATATTTTGATACCCCCCTACCTTTCAAATTTTCAAGGTTGGAGAGAGATTTTTTTGAGATTTCGGAATTTTCGCCCGATAATGCAAATTTTTTGATACCCCCCGGGGTTACTTATTTTTATAGTTGCAGGGTGAATTTTTTCAAATTGATTTATATTAACAGTTTTTGCACTGTTTTTTACTTTACTGATTTCAGATACACTAAATAAAGGTTTGCCCTTGTGAGACGTTCCAAGGCTCCTATTTTGCCTTTTTATCTCGTTAGCCTATAAACTCTTGCTATAGATATATAAAATCAGTATACGGCTAATACAAGGCGTTGCCAAGGTGCTATGTATTTTTGCATCCAAACCAAACCGGAATACATCCGGCAGGGGAAAAACAGCCTTTTGTTTTTTGGTATCGCAAACACACCGCCGACAATTTGCGAAAAGCAAAACGGCAGCAGGGCGCACACCTACCAAAAGCAGGCAAAGCGCACGACAAAAAGCCGGAACGCATCCGGCTAATTGTGATACAATTTTTTGTTTTTACCAATAACAGAATCAAAAAATTTCCTTGCTTCTGTTTCTGTCTCAAACGTACGGCAAAACTCCGAAAAACTTCCGGACCAACTAACCCGCCACATAATAACGCCCCCTTTCTGCTTTATTTGCCCTAAATATTGGAAAGCAACCGCCGGCAACGAACCGGCGCAGCTTTTGCGTTTGCCATCTCTTACAGTGTAAGAAATTCTATAAAATTGTTATAATTGTTTACTGGTAAATTGCTATATTTCTCGGCTCCATCTTTGGTTATAAGATGATAACCAAAAACGCCCGGCGTCGTGTTTATGCTGTAAAATTTGGCAATTTCTAGAATTTCTTCATATGTCGGAATTGTCAACTTTCCAATAGTTCCGACAATAACGCCGTTTTTTGATTCTCCTATTTTCGTAAAACATCCAGCTATTTTTTTCATAAAATAACCACCTTCCTATTTTTTGTTTTATCCCTCAAAAGGGAAAAGCAAGCCGGGGAATCGGACCCCGGTAAACGCCGCCGCTTGCCTAACTTGCTAAAATCATTCTAGCTGTGTTAAATACATAAAGCCGGTTGTGGCTGTGGTGCTTAAAATCTCCATTTTCAGCAATCACGCGCCCGGTATTCTCATATTTCAGACTTACAACGGTCAAATATTTATCTAACAGTTCATCCGGGCATTTTAGGCATTCTATAGCGTTTTCAATGGTGCTTTTCTTGCTATTCCAGTAAATGCCCTCAATGCGTACGCCTTTTTCTTTTTCCAGTTCGTCAAATTCTTTCATCAGTTCCGCTTTTGTCATAATATCAACCATCCTTTCATCATGCGCCCTGTCTCATCGGTGCAGGTGGGGCAGTTCCTGCAGACGGTGGAACTTCCACCGTTTCGACTAATTAACGCCGTATAACTTAGTTGATTTTCTAAAAGTCTTAATAACTCCGCCCGGCGTCCCGTCTTTCTGTGTTCTCCAGTGTGCCGGAAAACTCGAAAAGTCGGAGCAGAGGCGAACCGTTACAGTTTTTTCTGTCTCTTTTACAATTTCTACAACATCAAACAGAAAGCCGTCTGACTCTGCTAATTGTGTGCCTATTTTTATATCACTTGCTTTAATAATCATGTGAAAACCTCCTTTATGTGTGCTTGTCTCATCAGTGGCAAGGTTGCAATCCTACGCCAGACCGCCACGGCGGGCGGTTTCGACTATTTTATCCGTTCTTCAATCTGCGCATATATAGATGGTTTCGATTCGTCAACCTCTCTATGTACACATCCGCTATATATTTTATTCATCGAGCCTTTGCAGGACTTGCCAAAACTCTTACAGTTGTAGCACATTGGGTTATACTCCAATGATTCAATGGCTTTTCTGCGCGCCTTGCTTCTTTCTATCTGTTCATTTGTTGCAACCATGATATATTTTTCCATGTTCAAAACCTCGCTTTCGTTTTCTGGTCTGCCATCATCAGAACCTATAATTTATTTGTTTTCTATGTCATTATAATAAACCAAATATGGTTTAATGTCAATATATGAATTAAACTTTTTTTGGATTATTTTATTGACTTAGAATATATAAATTTATATAATTATCATAAGGAGGTTTTAACTATGCTTAAATATAAAATAGATGTGATTGAGACACTAAAAGAAGCTGGGTATAATAGCACAAATATATTAAAAAATGGAATAATAAGCCAATCAGCAATGCAAAAATTTAGAAATGGAGAAATGGTTGGCATCAAAACATTAGAACAGTTGTGTAAATTACTTGATATGCAACCTGGGAATATTATAAAATATGTAGATGACGAAATAAACCAAAAATGATTTAGTTATATCTTGAAATAAAACCATTTATGGTTTATAATATAGTCATAATTGATATTGAAAGGTGGCTATATTATGGGAGAGTTATATAATTCAATGGATTTGACCGGTAAGAAGTTTGGAAAGTTAGTTGTCTTGCGTGCTGGTTCGAGAGCATCGAACGGTGCTATAAAATGGGTCTGTAAATGCGATTGTGGAAGAATAAAAGAAATAAGGGGCGATAGATTAAAGAACGGAGAAACTAAAAGTTGTGGTTGTACTGCTAAAATCAAAAATGATTTGACGGGTAAGAAAATAAATATGCTTACCGTGATAAAAAGAGTTGGAAGCGATAAGAACGGGAAAGCGTTGTATGAGTGTAAATGTGATTGTGGAAATATTAAAACAATGACAGCAGGGGATTTAAAAAGCGGTCGTGTTGTTTCTTGTGGATGTCACGCAAAAACTTTTCTTGATGATTTACACAAAAATAACATAGTTCATGGCTTATGTAACGAACGAATATATCATGTATGGAATGGAATGCTTCAAAGATGCGAAAATCCAAATTCTAAAGCATTTAAAGATTATGGCGGTAGGGGAATTAAAGTTTGCCAAGAGTGGCACGAAATAGAAAATTTTTACAAGTGGGCATATAATAACGGTTATGATGAAAATGCAGAGCGTGGAGAATGCACGATTGACCGCATAGACGTAAATGGAAATTACGAACCTTCTAATTGCAGATGGGTTGATATGAAAACGCAAGCAAATAATAAGAGAAACACAAAGAAAAAACCGGAGTAAATCCGGTTTTTATTATTCATTAGCACCGAGAGACCGTCCCGCGGTGGACGCTCCACATTTGGGAGCGTTTCGGCTATTTCAATAACTCGTTTATTTTATTTTCATAAGTTGCAATCAATTTTTTATTGCAACTTATTTTTTTCAGTTTGGAAAGTTGTTCTACGAGCCGGCTTTTTATATACTTATGCCACTTTTCAAACTCTTCCGGGCTGTGCTGTTCCTTGCTTGCTACCCCCTCAATATAAAATTGTATATCTTGGTCGATTAGAGCCGTAAGGCTTTTAACTGATACAAACATATAAATAACCACCTTTCTTTTTTTGATTGGTGCCGCTCGTGGTTTGGAACGCCGGGCGGCTTTTTTTATTTGATACATATATAATACACGAAAATAGACATAAACACGATAGGTAATAATACACAAAAATAAACATATATATTTGTGCATATTGCTACATAAAAATAGACGTTGACAAAAAAAAAGTAATCTATTATCATATATATAAAGGAGGCGAAGAAATGAGCGGAACAATAAACAAAAAAACATACGGCACAAATGGAATTATAGATTTTTCTCGCTTGTGGGAATTGCTAGAAAGAAAGGGCTATAATAAACAATGGTTGAGAAATAACGGCATACACTCGAACACAGTAGCAAAATTAGCAAAGAATCAAAATGTAACTTGCGAAGTTATCGCCAATATATGCCATATGTTAAATTGCCAGCCGTGGGAAATCATGGAATATAAAAAAAATGATAATATATGAAAATAGACTATTGACAAGTACACGAAAATAGACTATGATATAATTAGTTCAAAGGAAATGAACTAATTGCCGTTTGGTGGATGGCAAGAGAAGCCAATCGGAGAAAGGGGGAAAACATGGAAGATATGGCAGTATTCAAGGGGTATCTGAGAAGCCTTATGCGACAGTTGAAGCAGTTAAAAAAGTCCATAAAGGAAGAAAACATTGAAGAAGCGGAAAGGCTTATTGATGAACTTATCGAAGATACACAAAATAACATTGAAGATTAGTAAATCGGAGTACAGAAAGGGCGGACTTGCCACCGCCCAAACTCAAAATCAAAAAAAATAAATCAATCAAAAAAAAGAAAGGCACGGCTTGCGCCGTGAATGGTGGAAAATATGAAATACACATTTACAGACACAAGAACAAATGAAGAAAGCGAAATTTTTGATAGTTTCGCAAAACTAAAAAATTATTTCGAACCGGATGAAAACGAACTTCCGGACGAATGGGACAAGTGGGAACAAATTGATGACTTGTACGACTTAAAAGAATTTTTACGAGAATTTGATAATGGAGTAGAATTTTTTGAATTCAAAGAAATCCCGGAAGATATTGACATCCTCATGGCAGACGGATGCACAAAAGAGGAAGCTAAAAAAAGTCTAAAAGAAGGCGCCATTGTTTTCGAGGATTTAGAAGAAAATCTAGAAAACTACCTCAAAGAATGGGCATATTTAGATAACGAGGATGACGAAGAGAAATTCACGGACGAGGTAAAAAGAATGGTGGAAACAAAAACGCCTATTCCAGATTGGGGAGCGGTTGAAGTCTGCGGAAAATGGTATTTTATTGAGTATTGTTTATAATTTGATTCCAGAAGAAAAAGGGCGGCTTTTTAGCCGTCTTTTTTTGTGCGTTTTTGTTATCAGTTTGTAAGCAAATTGTAATCAAGTTGCTAACAGAACTGTATACAACTTATAGACAATCCGTTTCCAAAGTGTAACATAGAATAGAATAGATAAGATAAGGTTAGAAAAGATAAGTATATATATAGTCGGGCAGATTCCCCGACGCCGCACCCGGATTTATAAAAGACGGCTCGAACTCGACAAATAAATATTATAAATTTATTATTGACAACAACTTGTATATCGTGTATAGTAAGGGCAGATATTAAATTACTGCTCTGGAAACAGTAGCACACAGTCGGAAGCATATATAAACGCTGACGCAAGAGGATAACTTTTTATTTTTCTTGTGTTGGCGTTTTTTATTTTGGATATTTGGAGGTGATGTTGTGAAAGGTAATACAGTTAAAAGCGAGATAGGTATTGAGGTATACCAGAACGACATATATAGGCTGGTAGATGAGTATATAGACACGGAGTTAGATGGAGATACAGAAAGCGTAACAGATAACTTTGTATCTATGATTTTCTATATTGCTGATAATATTCAAAAACCTAGTAATGATGATATAGAATTACTGGATAATATATTTAATATTTATGTCCGTATATGTGCTAAATATAGAGTATTACCAACACTGGAAGTATTTAGTTTTTTAGTTGGTATTGATAGAAATACATTTACAGATTGGTCTATGGGTAGGTATAGGGTTAGCACTGCACATGGTAGCACAGTCAAAAAATGGTTTAATATTTGTAAATCATTTACACTTAACCGCTTGCATAACCAAATCGGAACAAACGCCAATCTAATTTTTATTGCAAAAGCGGCTTACGGTATGGCAGAGACGGCACCTGTGCAGGTCGGCAACCAAAACAGCCAAGCATTAGCAGATAGCGAGCTTCCAAAGTTGACAAATCCGGAACAAGAAGTCATTGAAATCGAACAAAAAGACGGATAAACAACGGAAAAGCGAAAAAGTTCGTATAATTGTAGTTTTACGAACCGAGTAAAACAGAGGACTAGCAGCCTACCCCCCCTACCCCTCTATTGTGGGATTAAAAAACCGCCTACTAAGTCCCCCATACTCCCGAAAAAATAAAAAAGGAGTTTTTGAGAATGGAAAATGAATTGCTAAAAACGGAATATTCAAAGGCGTTTGACGATAAGCGGAAAGCGTTGATATGTCAGAGTTATTACAAATATGGCAAGGCAAGTAGGAATTTCGCAACAGGAAATGTAGATGCGATTGGAAGTCTTAAAAAGTGTCTTGCGAAGTTTGAAGAAACTGGAAACACAGAATATCTTTGCGACGTAGCAAATTACGCAATGTTCCGTTTCATGTTTCCGCAGAACGGAGAGCATTTCAAAAATACGGATTCGGATGGTTCGGCAGGAATTGTTGGAATGAGTGTAAAAGAAATGGAGGACTTTAAGGATGGACGATAACGAAAAACAGTGTTGTGGAAATTGTAAATATGCTGCATATAGCCGTGAGAATGGTTATGTGTGCGAGAATATGGACAGTTACTATCTAGCTGATTATGTCGAATACGACCACAGATGCGAAGAGTGGAGGAGCCGTGATGATTAGTTTTTTGATTCGATACATTGCTGTGGTTTATTTTGGATTCATGGTGGTAGTTTCGTTTTTGAACATAGTGTTAGGCGAAAGACCTCGTGATAGAATAATGTCAATAATCAATTTTTGTACGTCCATTGTGGCGATATATTTTATAACTCATTAAGAGTTTTACCATATCCCTTGAACTCTTAAACGTGATAAGGAGTGTGAATCACAAAGAGGGGCAATGTATATCCGTTCTAGCCGAGAGCGAATCGGAATACAACACCGGCAATTCGGTGTATATGGTTTGTTCATGTTTTGCTTTGACATGAACCTTCTTTCGCCCACTAGCGGAAAGCTGATTAAAGGACCGTCACAAGGTCCGGTGGGGTTTATGGTTTCGTTGCGATAGTTCCCAGTGTCCAAAGTAGCCGGACGCAAAAGAATCGCAACAGTGCGGATTAAAACACAGATGCATGTATGCCAACCCGTACTTACGGCGATAGCATAATGGATAATGCGTTGTGTAGAATCCCACTATACACAAAGAATCGTGGTTCAAATCCACGGTTGCCGATTAGGTGTAATTTTCTAAGGGAAATATCCAAAGGTAAGAATGTTCCAAATTTGCAAATAAGGAATGTAAGCCTTATGGGATTGCAATACACCTATTTGCCGATATAACCCTAATCAGGCAAGGGAGCAGTTTGCTAAACTGTCAGTAGTCGTTATGACGTTTTGGTTCAAATCCAAATATCGGCGTTTCCCTGATAGAGGGGATGATACAATGCAAAGGTACCTAGAACTTTCCTGTTTTGCGATATAACCATTAGTCATTTGAATCGGTGCCTTTGCTGATGTGTGGCGAAAAGGGTAGACGCAGGAAACCACAAGTACGATGCCAAAGTGAGCCGAAAGGATATGGACAAAGGCATCATGTGAGGTTCGATTCCTCACCACATCAATGTTCCGGTTCGCTACCGGATAAGCAAGCGTTTCGGTATTCCTTGCTGAAATAATTAAAATGCTTGTGTTGGTTGTCTGACGGTAGAGTATGGACAGAATAGTAATAAGTGACCGGATAATACTTTCCAACACAAGAAACCGAATATAACTGGAGATGTAAAATGGCAAGAATAGAAAATATCAAGGTTTTTGGAATTGAAGATAGTTTTAGAGCAAGTAAATATCCGTTTGCGGTAGATATAAATGCTGTGAATGACAAATTTACCGATAGAATTGATAATCTTGGAAGATGTGACATAGGCACAGGGCATGACAATTTCCTTAACGGAGTGATTGTTCAGTTTGATTTGACATTCAGCAATAAGGCGTGGGTGGAATTGCAAAGATACCACTTTATTGACTTTGTATCGAGTCAGTCAACAATGCACTGTATCAGCAAAATGGATATTAAGTGTATGTGCAACGACTATGTGTCTGATGCAGTTATCGAAGAAGTCGAGAGATTGAAAGAAATTTACTTGAAAACAAAAGACAACGAAGATTATTTGCGACTGTTATACAATATTCCGTCTGGATTTGAGTTGACTGCGAGGATGACAACAAATTATAGGCAGTTAAAGACGATTTACAAGCAGAGAAAAAATCACAGACTACCAGATTGGCATATATTTTGTGATTTTATTAAAAAATTACCACATAGCGAGTTGATAACTGGAAAGGATGATTAGGCATGTGTGAATTTTGCAAAAACATTTATACCAAAGATTACACAAGCACAAAATACAAAGATTACATATACAAAGATGAACACGGTGTTTATATACATTTCGCAACGGGAGATAGTTTTATGGATTTTGATTATGAAATCAATAATTGCCCTAAGTGCGGTAGAAAGTTGGTGGATTGATGGAAAAAACTATTTTGTATGTTTCTAAGTCCGAAAAAGATATACAATTTTTTTTGAAATATCTTCAAGAAAAATTAGAAGCAGAAGAAAAGGAATATTCCATAGACAAAAGAAGAAAAGTTTTGAAAACGTCAAAATATAATATTATCGGCAAGAATATTTGTGGAAGTATTGATGGAAAAGGATACGGATATTGTTTATATTATTGCTTTTCAAGTAATTTTAATAAATATAAATGTAGTCAATCGGAATATGAGAAACTGCACGAAATCCTTATTCACACAAGAGAAGGTTCGATGGAAATATGTGAACATAAAATTTTGCATATGCTAGGGTTAGTTTAAAAGGCGGTGGAAGAATGAAACATCAAAAAAAATGGCACACTTGCGACAGGTGTGGGAAAGAGATAAAAGTAGGGCTGTTGTGTATGAACTCAATCACAAAAAGTGGCATATTAAATATGACCTACGATTTATGTAATGAGTGTATGGAAGATTTTGAGAGGTTTATGAAAAATGAGTGATGTAAGATTGGTTGGTAAGATTGATTCACGGAAATTGGTTCCTTGTTTCAACGAAAATAATAGAATACCTGCAAATATGATTTCGGAAAGTAATGCGATTTTGAGTTTGGGTGTAAAAGCATTAAGAGAATTGCATGATTGTGGTATAGAAAATTTTGTTTTGCCTAGTGAAGAAATCACAGAAAGGGTATTGAATAGGTGATGGATAATTATGCGTTTTATGTTTAGAAAAAGAAGAAAACGAAAATCAAAACAAGTAACATTAAAAGACTTAAAAAAAGATTTTGATAAAAACGGAGAATACAGATATGTTCTTGTTACGATTGAAACAAAAAAGCCATATGCAATTGCAAAAACATACAAAGACGCAATGGAAGCGGTGGAAAGAAGTTACGAATATGATTATCCTTTATACGTTGTTGATTTGCTTTATTGGAAAGGATAGTGAAAATGAAAATGCTATTTAGATTTATAAAAAACATAAAGTCTTTTTGGAAATTCTACAAGGATTATGAGTACAACGGAGAAGATTGCGAATTTATCATTGAGAATTATCAAGAGGTTTTGTGTAGCAGAACAAAGACAATGAGTAAGCCTACATATCGTGCATCGGCTGTAATAGCGGAAATAGATGAATGGTATAATGAATCTTTGAAATCAGTATATGGATGCGAGCCAATTGAAAAAGAAAAAATCAAGATAATATCTGACGGAGAAACCGCAAAGCTATTTATTGATGGTAAAAAAGTGCCGGGTAAAGATGTTGAATTACATTTCAGTGCCCATGCAGGAGAAGAACCAATGATTGTAATTGATGCAAATTGGATAAAAACAGATGAAAACAATGTACCAATGTTAAATGAGAAAAAGACGGAAGTTTTAACAGAAGGTATTAAGATAAATTGTTAGGAGTGTGTCATTATGAAAATAACAGAAATGAATAATTGCATTGAAAAAATGAGAGAGTGTTACAGTTTTGATGATGATAAAACGGAAATATGGCTTGGAGGAGATGCGCGTAGTTCATGTAATAGATATATTTCTGTTTGTACAAAAGATGAAAATGGAACACAAATTGAAATGACAAGGCGTGCAGATGAATTAGTTGAAAAGTAATTTCCGATTATCGGAGGAAAGGATAGTGAAGTAAAAATGAAAAAGATACCTACGTTGTTTGAAAGAAAATATATAAGCAATTGCGTTGTAGAAACACTTCCGATTGTAACAAAAGGTATGGAATGGGTTTTGAATGGAGATGGAGTCGCAACGGTAAAATTTGATGGTTCATGTTGCGCGATTATCAACGGAGAATTTTACAAGAGATATGACGCAAAGAACGGTAAACCAGTTCCAAAAGGAGCTATTAAATGTCAGGAAAAGGCAGACCCAATTACAGGGCATTTTCCATGTTGGGTAAAAGTTGATGATAAGAAACCGGAGGATAAGTGGTTTATAAAAGCATATGATACTGCAATGCAGTGTTGTTTAAGTCCTTTAACTGATGGAACGTATGAAGCGGTTGGAAAGCATTTTAATGGAAACCCGTACAATAAAGATTATGATGACCTTGTTCCGCATGGAAGAATCATTGTTGAAGTAGAACGAACCTTTGATGGAATTAAAAAATATCTATCCGAACATTACATAGAGGGTTTGGTATTTTGGAAAGACGGTATTCCTCAATGCAAAATTAAAAGGTCGGATTTTGGATTTGAATGGAACAATAAATAATTAAATTGCCGGCTAACAAACGGAGTTATTTTCTAAAGTTGCTAAATCGTATAGGTAAAATTAGAGAAAGCAGAATTTAGGAGTTGATGCCATGAAATCCAAGTATAAACACTACACCAAGATAACAAAAGATATTTTAGACACAATCACAGTCGGAACACTTGTAAAAATAAATCACTGGAAGAGACCTATGCGAGTTGTCGGCGTTTCTGAAAATTACTTCTGTATGATACAGAAAGTTTGTGGAAATATCTGCTATTCAGTTTGCGAGAAAAAACCTTGGGACGGTATTAGATATAATGCTATGCGTGGAGGTATGTTTCATTGTGGAACAGATGATATGCTTTTCGGCTACAAAGATTTTGATTATAAATTTGATGGTGAAGAACAGGTAAAAGAATATCTACAAGCATTTGAGAATGAAGAAACGAAATTATCGCCAAGAAATGCAGTGCCGATATTTGATTTATATATAAAATGAAATATTTACGGACTACGGAATGGTCGTAGCCCCTAACCAACAAAAATTATTGGCAGGATGCATATTATAGCATCTCTGCTTGTGTGGAGGTGCTTTTTTAATGCATACAATTGAAGATGAGAAAAATATAAAAGAATACGAAAAATACATATTACGGAATGGAATAGACCGTAGTGTAATAGATGCATATTGCGAAGCAAGTAAAATTATACTTTGCGGAAGAAAAGACCGTGAATATGGATTGGAAGTTTCTACAAGAGCAAAAGAACTGATTTTTGAGTATATAAAATCAATTACAAATGGTGCTGATTTTAATTGGCTTGAAACGCAATCTCAAAAAAACAAGCAGTCGTATGATATTTTAGATAAATATTACGATTTACTGCTTTATGAAGCACCTTACATTCTTGATAGTTACATTCTTTACATAGAAAAAAACAGACCTAAGAAAGAAAGATTTTACGAGCCTAGAAGAAAAACACTCAAACAAGTTGCCGATAAGTTGCAGGAACTTGAAGATGGAAAACTTGACGAATTGTTTATTCACATGCCGCCAAGGGTTGGAAAACTTATTTCGGATGATACACCAGTATTTACGAGTAAAGGTTGGAAAAAACACGGAGATTTAAAGGTTGGAGATTTGGTTGTTGGTTTGGATGGTAGATATGTAAAGGTAATTTGCGTTCATCCAAAACACCACACAACGCATACTGTTTTTCTTTCAAATGGAGAAAGTATAGATTGTCACGAAAACCACGAATGGACGGTTTTTGACAGAAGAAGCGGAAAATATAGAACAGTAGAGACAAAACAACTAATCGGACACTTAAAAAACGGAAATAGAAATAATTTCATGTTACCACACAAACCAATGATGGATGGAGAGTATAAGGAAAATCTTAAAGTACCTCCTTATGTTCTTGGTGCTTGGCTTGGAGATGGTACAAATAGAAAACCATTTATTACGGGTGATAAAAAAGACCACGCAATAATAGATAAAATTGTTAGGCTTGGTTACAAAGTGGAAAGAAAATACATACATAAAACAACGGGGGTTGTTACGTATGGGTTTGGAAGAAAACTTGTAGATGGATTAAGATTTTATAATATGTGTTTTTATACACATACTATGCCTAAACACATACCGGTTGATTATTTAACTGCGTCAATAGACCAAAGATTAGAATTGCTTGCGGGTCTTATTGATACAGACGGTTGTTTTATAAAAAAAGAAAACAGATACCAATTTACGACCGCTGATAAGTTATTGAAAAATGATTTTGAAACTCTTATAAATTCTTTTGGATGGAGATGCTGCACTCAAGAGATTGAGCCAAGAACATCATCAAGCGGAATAGTTGGCAGAAAAAAATATTGGAATATATCTTTTAATCCAACAGAACATATCCCTTGTGCTCTTTATAGAAAGAAAATTTACGAATTTTCTGAAAAAAGAAGAGTTGCTATTTGTGATATTAAAGAGAGCAAACATAAAACTGGTAACTGCATAACAGTTGACAGCAAAGATGGATTATATATGATTGGAAAAACTATGATTCCAACTCATAATTCGCAGATAATAACGCTTGCTATGTCATGGCATTGTGCAAAAGACGCAGAAAAAAGCAATTTGTATGTGACATACAAAGAGGGATTAGGCGGAGCATTTTTAACTGGTGTCATGGAAATCTGGACAGACCCAACATATTGTTTTTCCGATGTATTTCCAAAAGTAAAAGTTGCTGATACGGATTCAAAAAATCATAAAGTAGACCTTGTGAGAAAAAAGAAGTACAAAACACTTTCTGGAAAAGGATTGGAAAGTGGACTTAATGGAGAATATGACGCTTACGGATGGATGGTATTGGATGATATTCTTGAAGGTATTCAAGATGTGCTTAACCCGGACACACTCAAACGAAAGCAGATTATCTTTGACAATAATGTAATGTCACGTAAAAAGGAACAGTGCAAACTAATCCATAATGGTACAATTTGGAGTTTGCACGACCTTTATAGTGATAGATTGGATTTCTTACAGAATAACCCAGAAGCAAAAAATATCAGATATGAAATTTTGAAGATACCGGCTTTGGATGAAAACGATGAAAGCAACTTTGATTATGATTATGGTGTTGGATATACAACGCAATACTATCGGACGTTAAGAGCAAAGTTTGAAGAAAACGACGATATGGCATCTTGGTACGCACAGTATCAGCAGGAACCAATTGAAAGAGACGGTGCAGTTTTTAATCCAGAACACATGAGATTTTACAATGGTGTATTGCCGGAAGAAGAACCTTACAGAATATGTGCTGCTTGTGACGTTGCTTTAGGCGGGGAAGATTTCCTCGCATTTGCGGTAGCTTATATGTACGAGGATGGTTCAATTTACATTGACGATGTTGTTTTCGACAACAGTGAAAAGAAAATAACAAAACCTAAAGTTGCAAACATGATTATTGATAATGACGTTGGAAGTGCATTTTTTGAAGCAAACCAAGGTGGAGAGGGATATAAGGATGAAATCGAAGAATTACTAAAGAAAAAAGGACGGAAAATAAATCTACGTTCTGAATATGCACCTACAAACATGAGAAAAACGCAAAGGATATGGGATAAGGCTGGAAGTATTAGAGAGTTTTATTTCCGTGATGTTGGATGTCGAAGTCATGAATACAGAAAATTTATGACAAATTTATATAGCTTTACGGTTACTGGAAAAAACAAACATGAGGATGCGGCGGATTGCCTTGCGTCTTTAGCATACTTCATTGAGGGAAATTGGAGTATGGCAAAAATAGAAGTGCCAAAAAACCCATTTAGAGGAGGTTATAGAAATTATGGATACTAAAACATATTTACAGCAAATTAGTAGACTTGACCGAATGATAAACAATAAGTTATCTGAAATACAGCAATTTAGAGAACTGGCACGAAGTGTTTCTGCTGTAAAAAATGAAGAAAGAGTAAAAACAAGTCCTAACTTTGACAAAATGGGTTCGACCTATTGCAAAATTGAAAAGATGGAAAAGGAATTGGATGATTTAATCGACACGTATGTAGACAAAAAGAATTTTATTGTTTCGCAAATTGATGGAATTGACAACGAAACTTATTATCATATTTTGTTTGCTCGGTATATTGAAAAAAAGACATTTGAGAAAATTGCAGATGAAATGACGTATTCATGGAGACAAACAATTAGAATACACGGAAGAGCATTGCAGGAATTTGAAAAGTTATATGGAAAAACATACAAAGATTGATAATATGTCATAGTATGTCATATAGCAATTATTATATAATATAAAATGAAGAAATCAAAATAAAACACTGCCCCAAAAAAAGGCGGTGTTTTTTTATTGCAAGAAACGAGGTTTTTATGACGGAACCAAAAACGATATATTGTCCAAGATGTGGAAGAAAAGTAGCCGTATGGGATGGACGTTCCAGTATGAATATTTCTGTTAGTTGCAAAAAATGCAGAAAAAGAGTTGTTTACCATGTAGATACCGGAACTACAGAGTTGAAAAAAATAGTACAAAGGACAACATCGAGTGGAATGACGTTTTGTTAGTGAGGTGCTTTAATGTTTAAGTATTATGGGAAAAACATAAGACCGTTTACGGCAGTAAATCAATGCAATTTTGGAAGAAAAGTAATTTTTACAAATAAATCCAAAATTACAAAATTAAATATTGTCGAAGAATTAAACAAGGCACTTTCGATTCACACGCAGAATGCAAAAGAAATCAATTACCTTGATAGATATTACAGAGGAGACCAGCCTATTTTATACCGTAAAAAGGTAAATAGGCCGGAAGTAAACAACAAACTTGTTTTAAATCTTGCTTATGAACTTGTTGAGCGTAAAACTGCTGAAATATGTGCAGAGCCTATTCAATATGTGTTACGTGGAACAGACGATAAGAAATCAGAAGAGATTACGGAGCTAAATGTTACGATGGATTCTGAAAGCAAGCAAGAAGTAGACATTGATATTTGCCGTTGGCGAAGTATTTGCGGTACGGCTTATAGATTTGTTGGAAATGACAACGGAAACGGAGATTTGCTTGACGAAAGCGACTTTGCTTTGTTTTCGGAAGACCCACGCTATACGTTTGTTGTTTATTACTCAAATAGAAAACCCGCATTTTCTTGTCAAATTAGAGAAGATGTAAACAATAATTCAATATACTTTTGCTATACGGAAAGAGAGTATTTTGAAATTGTTGACGGAAAAATTAAAAGTAGTGGGTTGAACGGAAATAATGCTATTCCGGTTGTGGAATATCCAAATAATGCAAGAAGATTATCGGATATTGAGATTACAATTCCTATTACGGATTCAATCAATACATTATCTTCTGACCGGGTAAACGGCATTGAGCAGTTTGTTTCTGCATGGATTAAATTTGTGAATTGCGAGATTGACAAAGATACATTTTCGCAGATGAGATTAGAAGGTGCCTTAGTTGTTAAATCAAACAATGGCGAAAACAAAGCCGATGTTGATGTTATGACAAATGAACTGAACCAAACAGAAAGTCAAGTTGTTTTTGATGATTTGTTTGAAAGGTTTTTGAGTATTCAAGGCTTGGCTAATCGTTCAAACAACAATGCCGGAGGTGATACTGGAAATGCAGTAAACTTACGAAACGGACATTATGATGCAGGACTAAGAACGGCAATCAACGAACCGATACTAAAAAAATCGGAAAGAATGTCTCTTAGAATTATACTGAATCGTTTGCGTATAAAGCGAAATTTTACGCTTATGCCAAGCGACATTGAAATACATATCAACCATAACAAAATAGATAATCTGCTTACAAAATCAGAAGCACTTAAAATGTTACTTGAAGCAGGTGTTGATTACAAAAGAGCAATTAAAACCGTTGATTTGTTTAGCGACAGTGAAGCGGTTGCTCTTGAATCAAAGGATAGGATGGAATATCTGTACCCGACAAGCAAAGATGTAGAACCAAATAACAATCCAGTAAATAAAGAGGTAGTTGAATAGACTATCTCTTTTATTTTATAAAAATTTGCAGTTGTGCGTAAAACAACAGAACAATTCAAGCGGAGCAAACCGTGTTAAAAAACGTGAATTGATGGAGGTAATTATGACTAGAGAACAGGCAAAACAGAAACTTATTTCTTTTGGAGTGGCAGAGCCGACGGATGAGCAGATTTCAGATTTGCTTAATTCTATCAATGCTGAAACAAAGAAAGAAAAAGAAAGAGCAGACAGCTATAAGGAAAAGGCTGATAGGGCTGACGAATTACAGTCGCAGCTTGATGATTTGAATAGTCAGAACATGACAGAACTTGAAGTAGCAACAAAGGCACTTGAAAAGGCAAACAAACAAATTGCGCAGCTTGAAAAAAACGATGAAGTTCGTACGCAAAGAGCAAAAGCAATGGAAAAGTTTGGATTAACAGCGGAGCAGGCAAGCAAGGTTGTTACAGATGATGGTGCTACAGATTATGAGGTTCTCGGTCAGATTTTTGCCGACAGTAAAAAAACGGCAATCGCTGAATATGAGAAACAGAAACTTGACGATACGCCTAATCCGGGTGGTTCTACAGGTGGAAACAATGGCGATGATAAGCCGGAAGATGTAAAAAATGCTGAAAGTATTTCATTTGGAAATGTATCGGCTGAACAGTCAACTAAAGACTATTACAAAATTTAGGAAAGTAGAGGTAAAGGATTATGGGAAAACCAATCGTAAGAGATTTTACGCAGGGAAAAGGCATCTTAAAATTCTTCCCTTATGAGGGAGCGGCTTGCTTAGTACCGCAGACAATGAAATCTACAGCAGATGAAAATGGAAATAAAATTGTGCCGGCTGGTACACCTTTTCCATCTAATGATGCAGATTGCAAAGGTTATCTTTTGCATGACGTAGATGTTACACAGGGCGATGCACCGGGAACTTACGTTTATCAGGGAACAATTGATTGGACAAAGGTTACAAGCCTTTCTATTGCTGATGCGGCTAGAACAGCGACACCAAGAGTTACTTTTTATGGTGCGCCAAAAATTTAAGCAACTAAGAACAATGGATAAGAAAATAGGAGGTAGAAAAATATGCCAGCATTACCATTATCAAAAGCATTTACAGCAAGAAGCCTTGGTGTAATGTGGAACAATTATCAGAAGACATTAGGTTCTGAACCATATCTTGGTAGACAGAAATTTGGAACACGTAAACAGGATTCTCTTGACCTTAGATTTATCAAAGGGAAAAGTGGATTGCCAGTATCTTTGAAAGCATCTAATTTTGACGCACAGGCAGAATTAAGAGATGTTGGTGGATTCTCTGATATTACGAATAAGATGCCGTTTTATCGTGAATCTTACATGGTAACAGAGGAAGAGGAACAGCAGTATGACGACTACAGAAGTTCCGAAAATGTAAATCTTGCAAACAGTGTTTTACGTGAGATTAGCAAAAAACCAATGATGTTAATTGAAGGAGCAAGAGTTGTTCCGGAACGTCAGATTTGGAGTTTGCTCGCACCGGTTGACGGTATTCCTAAGGTAAAAGTTGCAATTGATGGAAACCCTTATGATGTTGAGTATGTGCAAGGTGACGGTGCAGAACACAAAGAAAAAAACTTTAAGGAAATTACAGGAACAAGTGCTTGGGATAAATCAGATACAGCTGCTCCACTTGACGATTTGATTACGGCAAAAAATGAGTTTGCAAAACAGACCGGATATTCTCTCACAAGATTTGCTATGAATACAGAGACTTGGGAAATGCTTCTTAAAGCGGAGGATACAAAGAAACAGGTGCTTGGAATTACTGCTTACACTGGCGGTATCAGATTGCAGCAGGCGCAGGTTGCTGACTATCTTCGCGGATATGGAATTGAAATTGAAATCTACAATAAGTTGTATATGGATGAATCTGGAAAGGCACAGTATTTTATTCCAACCGGAATTGTATCTGCACAGTCTGCCGGTGTTTTCCTCGGAGACTATGTATTTGGAAGAACACCAGAAGAAAGAAGTGGAAGTCTTACAGACGGAAACCTTTCCATTGTTGAAACTGGTATTTCCGTATATACATACGCTACAAACCATCCAATCAACACACACTGTGTTGTATCTATGATTGGATTGCCTACGTTTGAGGGTATGGACAGCGTACTTGTAATGAAAGTTAAGGAGGACTAAGCCTATGATTGCTACACATTCCATAAAATATAACGGTGTGTGGTATAAGGCAGGAGATGAGATTAAAGAAACGGCAGAGGTTGATAATACTTCCTCTGCTTTTTCTAAGTCTTATACCAAAACAGAAATCAATCGTATGTCTACCGCTGATTTACAAAAACTTGCTAACGAGCAGGGATTTGATAAAGCGGAAGAGATTAGCGGCGCAGATTTAAAGAAAATGTTGATTGAAAAATTCGGATTATAGGAGTTTGAATTATGGATGAAGCAATGGAAGTAGGACTGCAAGAAGAAATTATTGCAGATTTGACAATTGAATATGGAAATGAGCCTACGTTTAATGCTGACATAATTTTAGTAAAGGTCAAAGATGCTATACGAGAAGTTAAGAACAGAAGAAACTATCAGGCAACATCTTATACAGATGAGGAAATTGAGAAAGACCTTTACGATAACTACTATTCCGTAATTAAGAATTTGGCAGTATATGATTTTGCACAGATGGGCGCACCATTTGAAAGTAGTCATAGCGAAAATTCAATTTCAAGGACTTGGGTTAGTCGTGATGATATTTTGAAATGCGTTTATCCATTTGTGCAGGTCTTATAGAAGATTGTGCGTGAGTTGTTTAGAGTATCTAAATTTCTCGCAGGGCGTTTCGTGTAAGCGGTGGAGGGCAACGAAACACTATAATTTTACTGAAAGAGAGCATAAAAGTATGAATAACTTTTTAATGCAAACATATTTAATTGCATTGCCAATTATCCTTACATCTGTATTAGGTTATGTGGTTTGGCTTTTAAAAGAACAGAAAAAAGACAGAGATGCAAACAGTAAAGGAACAATGCTTTTGCTTAGAGTACAACTTATTGAATATCACGATAAGTATATGACACTTGGAGATATACCATCATACGCATACTCAAATTTTTGCGAAATGTATGATGCATACCATACGTTAGGTGGAAATGGAATGATAACAAAGATGTATGAAGAAATAAAGTCTTTGCATTTAAGAGAGAAAGTAGGTGTTAAGAATGAGCAATAAAGTATACAACATTTTAAAGTGGATTGCAATGTATTTTTTGCCAGCATTAGGAACCTTTTACTTTGCGTTAGCTGGAATTTGGAACTTGCCTTTTGGAGAACAGATTGTTGGTACAATCACAGCAGTTGACACATTTCTTGGTGTTGTGCTTGGTGTCAGTACATCACAGTATAATAAGCGAGTTGATAAAGCATGATGACATTAGCGCAAAACAAACAAAGAATGTTTTATTCTTTACAAGATGATGAAATTCCAATTTACGAAAGTTATACAGACGAAGAGGGAAATGTAATTTACATTACGGATGATGATGGAAACAAGATTGAAACCGGAGAAACAACAATTGGTTATACAAAACCAGTTGAGTTTAAGGCAAACATCACAAATAAGTTGAATGAAGTTGTATGGCAAGACTATGGTATTGATGATAGTACAAACTATGCACAAATCATTGTTAGTAAAGGTTATTTGCCTTTGAAATCCGGTAGCGTGATTTGGAAGAAGTCGGAAATCGTATACAAGGATGATGATAACACAATTCCAGATGAAAGCAGTGCTGATTACACGGTAAAAGGTGTTGCAGATGAAGGATTAAATGAGGACTTGTTCTTATTAAAAAGGAATGTGAAATAGTATGGGGAAAAAAACATTTACTGCGGACTTGTCTGTAAGTGGATTAAACGCCCTTAAAAAGCAACTTTTGCAGTATAGGGATGATTTACCTATTAAATGTAAACAACTTGTTTCTAGGCTATTACAAAGTGGTGTAGAAGTTTCTGAAACGAATATATCAGAGAGTCCATTAGGAAAGTATGTTACGGTTTCGACAAATATATCTGCTGACAAGATGGGGTGTAATGGTATATTGCTTGCTAAAGGGCAAGTAAAAGAACAAGATGGCTACGCACCGTTTAGTATTTTGCTTGCTATTGAATTTGGTGCAGGTGTTCATTTTAACCCAACGAAAAATCCATTAGTCGGAAGTAAATTTCCTTATGGAGTTGGTACATTTCCGGGGCAGACACACGCTTATGACGATATGTGGTGGTACTGGAATGAAAAGGAACAAAAATGGATGCCTACGCATGGTGTAAAAGCCACTATGCCTATGTATAAAGCCGGAGAAAATATAAGAAGCAAAATTATAAAGACGGCAAAAGAAATATTTTGAAAGTAGGTGGTACATATGTCGGTGGAATGGGATGAATTAGTGCCATCTACTGTATTCACAAGGATAAAAACAAACTTTTCTGATAGTTTGAAAAAAAAATACAAAATGACAGATAAAAACTTTTCTTCCGTTGGCAGTAGTAATACACCAGCGGTTTTTCCTTTTGTAAGATTGCAATTGTTACCCGGTTCAGAAATCGGAGAAGATTTAGAGGGTGACAAAATCAATGCGGAAAAGTTTTCTTTTCAAATTGATGTGACTGATAATAAATCACAAGCAAGAGCAAAAGAAGTTATAAGGGAAGTTAAGAGAATTATGAAAACAATGCGTTTTCGTGGTTCTTCAATGCCTACGCAAGATGATACAAAAGACACATACCGACAGACTGCAAGATTTAGCAGAACAATCGGAAAGAATGATATATATTGACGTAAATACAAGCCGAAAGGCTTTATTTTTTTATTAAATTTAAGGAGGTAACAAGATGGCTTCAACAAGTTATTTGGCAAGAATTATCTACAAAGAACACAGCGAAGATGGATTTGCAGGAACATACAAATTGATGTTACGTGCAAAGTCAATTCCATCGCCAACATCTGCACCGAACACTGTAGAAAGTACCACGATGGAGGATGATGCACAGACCTTTGAAATGGGTATTAAACAGTCTGACGCAAAAGAGTTTGTAGGAAACCTTGAAAAAGATGATTTTAGTGCTCTTTTGAATGTTGAGGGTAAAAAATGCGACATTATTCAGTTGTATGGAACGGATGGCGTTGGTGGTGTTGCCAAAGCAGCATATGTAGGGCAGATTACACCTACTGTAAATGATGTAGGCGGCGTAGATGAAATTCTTGAAATGACCGCTACCGTTGTTCAGAATACCGTGCCTAAATGGGTTACTGACCAACTTACAGTCGTTGATAACAAGGATGGTACTTTCACTGTTACAAAAGTGGGGTAACAAGCTATTCAACGAGAAACACTAAAAAGGCTGTGTTGAGTAGCGAGGATGAAGAGACAGCCGAACCGGAACTCGAATAATATATGCAGTAAAAAAGAGAGCCACCTTTCGGGGTGGCTCCTTTCCACTAAAAGTGGGGAAAGGATAAATCATTATGGAATTAAAAGTTAAAGGTAAGGAATACAAGGTTAGATTTGGATATAACAGTTTCTGCGACACAGATTTGATGGACAGAACAAAGGATTTGCTTGGAATTTTTGACAGTGAAGAAGTTGAAAATGACAGTGATGTTGGCGGCATTGGCAAGGTCAAAGAATTGTTTTGCTGTGTTCGTGATTTGCTTTACGTTGGATTTCAGAAAGAAAATCCAGTTGAGAGCGTTCAGGAAGTAGGAGATATTCTTGACGATTACCACGATGAATCGCCAGATAAAGGAATCCTTGATTTGTTTACGCAGTTGACGGAGGAATTGATGAGTAAGGGTTTTTTGGGAGACCTGTTAAACCAGATTGGGGAGACAGAGGAAGCATCGGAGAAAGTAACGAAACTTCCGCAAGACCACAAGAAACCACAGAAAAAATAAATAAGTCATACTCGGATTTTATATATGAAGATGCAATACCTCATTATCTTTCCTATGGAGTTTCTTACGATAGGATTATGGAAAGTTGTCCAAAAGACTTATATCCATATGACAAAGCACATGAACTCCAGTTAAAAGAACAAGATGAATTGCAACATATATGGTGGGGCAATTATGGCATATCTGCTTTGATTGTAGCCATAGACAGTTGCCTGAATGGTAAATCAGCAAAATCGGAATATATTAAAAGTCCAATTATGTCAAAAATTTTTGAAGAAGAATATATAGCAGAAAAAGGGACAGAAGAACAAGAGATAAAGAAAGCAATTGAAATTGAAAAACAGTGGATGGCAAGGTCTATGAACAAAGGATTGCCAGAAACAATCATATAAGGAGTGTTTAAAAATGAAAAAAAAGCATTCAATTAGAATTGACAGAAAAAAGTTACATCCATGGTTAAACTACAAACTTGGACTTTTGCTTAAAGAGTGTGAAAAAAATGGAATCTATCTGATTATCACAGAGGGATTTCGTACAAAAGCATATCAGGATTCGCTTTATGCAAAGGGAAGAACAAAGCCGGGCAAGATAGTAACAAATGCTCCGGGAAGTTCTTATTCTTCGCAACACCAATTGGGAATTGCTTTTGATATTGCAATCAATGATTCTAAACTGCTTTATAACGATAAACTGATTAGAAAAGTTGCTAAGATTGCAAAATCAAAGAAAGTTGGTTTGAAATGGGGTGGCGATTGGAAGTCTATTGTTGATACACCACACTTTTACCTTGGCAAGTGGGGAAGTACAACCAAAAAGTTAATGTCCACATATGGCTCTTTTGATAAATTCAAGAAAACATGGACCGGTAAATTACGTTGCAACACATATTTGAGGAAAGGGCGTTTGTTTACGTCTAAAAAACTTATGACAATCAAAAAAGGTGAAACAGTAAGGATTCTGTGGAAATCAAAAGTAAGCAGAGTTGCCAAAATTGAGTATGCAGGAAAGTACGGTTTTATTAGATTGAAAAATCTTGCGTAATGCAAATGATAGATAGTGAGGTGTTAGTATGTCAGAAACAGTTGAATCGTTGGATATTAAAATAAATGCAACGGCAAAAAGTGCCAAAGATGAAATTACAAATCTTGTTGGTAAAATTGATGTATTAACATCTTCACTGTCTAAGATTAACGGTAGCAATTTAAGTGGACTTGCAAATGGAGTATCAAAACTTGGAAATGCTACCAAAACATTAAGCGGAGTAAAGGCAACCGACTACAATAGAATTGCAAAAGGATTTGAGCGTTTTGCGAAAATTGATGTTGGTGGATTATCTCGTACTGCAAGTGGTTTGAATACACTGGCAAATGGTCTTAACAATCTTGGAAACATTCAGAATCTTGGTGGCATTACATCTGCCGTGAATGCAGTTAAAAACCTTTCAAAAGTAAATATGGCTGGATTTGATACATCCAAAATGACAGAGATTGCAAATTCTGTTTCAAATTTAGCAACCAAACTTAGCGGTGTATCTGCAATTGAAAGCACTGTGACACGTGTTGTGGGTTCGTTGGCAAGGCTTTCTAATAGCGGTCAGTATATTAGTAATGTAACAACAGAATTTCCGATTTTAGGAGAACAAGTAGTAAAACTGGTAGGCAAATTATCTTCTGCAAATGCAATTGATATTAGCATTACAAAAGTTGTAGAGGGTATTGCTAAACTTGCAAATGCCGGAAAGCGTGTTGGTGAAACAGTTGCAAACCTAGATAAACTTGGTAACGGTGTAATGAATTTGCTGAAAAAACTGCAAAATGCACCTCAAATTAACTCAAACGTAGCCAACACAATTCAAGGTCTTGGAAACCTTGCGTCAAGCGGTAGTAGAATTTCCACTGTTTCTGATGGAGCATCAACAAGCACTAAAAAACTTGGAAATGCACTTAGTTCATTAAAAGACAAATTAAAAAGCGCACATAAATCATCAAAAGGTTTTGTAAGTAGCATCGGTATGTTTTATGCTAAGTTCTTTTTGGTAATTCGTGCTGTAAAGAAATTCGGTCAAGCAATTGGTTCGGCGCAGGACTACATTGAGGAATTTAACTATTTTTCGGTTGCGCTTGATAAGGTTGGAAAAGACAGTGCTAAGCAGTTTAAGAAAGCCGGTTATAATAGTGCAGAAGAATATGCAGAAAGTTTCCGTAAAAGATTTGGGAAACTTCAAAAACAGTTGACTGGATATGATGTTGATTATAATACTGGAGATGCAACAAATGCTTTTTCACACAACCTTGGTTTGGATTTGACAGAGGTTATGAACTACAACGCCGCTATTGCACAGATTACGAACTCTGCCGGTATGCTTGGTGAAACGTCGATTGATTCCGCAAAAGCACTTACTATGTTATCAGCAGATTGGGCGTCTTTATCAAACTTAGACACCGCTGACGTTATGCAAAACTTTCAATCTGGTTTGGTAGGACAGTCTAGGGCGTTATATAAGTATGGAATCGACATCACCTCCGCAGGCTTAGCACAAACTGCTATGAATCACGGTATTACAGAAAGTATTAAGAACCTTTCGCAACAGTCCAAAATGCAGTTGCGCGTTTTGACTATGTTGGAACAGTCAAAGGTTGCATATGCTGATTTGGCACGTACAATTAACCAACCTGCAAACCAGTTGAGGATGTTGCAGGCTGGATTTAAGAAATTATCTTTGACAATTGGCTCCTTGTTTATGCCGATTGTTCAGAAATTGTACCCATATATGAATGCTGTGGTTATGGTTTTGCAGGATTTCGCACAGTGGGTAGCGAAACTGGCAGGAATCAAACTTGGTGATACGGATGGTTCACGGAAAACACCAGAGGTACCGGACTACTCCGATGCGGCAGACGATACGGATAAAGTTGCTAAGAACATGGATAAAACGGCTAAAAAGACAAAAAAAGCCGCCGACAATTTGCAGGGATTTGATATTGTAAATAAATTGCAAGACAACAGTGATAGCGATAGTGGTGATACAGACCCTTCTGGTGGAAATGCTAATATTGACCTTTCTAAGGATATTAGCGACGCATTAAAGAACTATGAAAAGATATGGGATAATGCTTTTAAGAGCAACCAGAACAAAGCAGTTGAGTTGTATAAGAAGATGAAGAAAGCAATCCTTGACGCATGGAAAGGTGGAGATTTTACTTCTCTTGGTTCGGCACTGGCTAACTGGATTAACAAAGGAATGAGAAACATTCCATGGACAAAAATTAAAAAGACTACGAAGAAGATTGCTAAATCTCTTGCTACGTTTTTGAATGGATTTGTTAAAGACCTTGATTGGACAAAACTTGGAGAAAACTTTTCCGAGGGATTGAATACATGGTTTGAAACATCATACACCTTTTTCAAGACGTTTGATTGGCTCAAATTCGGTCAAAGTATTAAAGAGGGTGTAACATCTGCCATAAATACGTTTAATGCCAAATTAGCAGGTAAATCGCTTGGAGCGAAGTTGCGTGGAATGATTCAGTTTGCTTTTGGAGTTATGGTAAATTTCCCATACGAAAACCTTGGGAAGAAAATTGGAGATTACATCAATGGATTTCTCGAAGAGATGGGAGAAGTACGCAAAAATACTGGATTAACTGGATGGCAGGAGTTAGGAAAGACAATCAGTGATGGAATTACTGGAATACTTGATACGATTGACACCGCACTTTCTACCGTAGATTGGTGGGAAGTAGGAAAAGCAATTGGAGATTTTCTTTCTGAAATAGAATGGGGAAAAACACTTTTGAAAGTAGGGAAAATAATAGTCAAAGCATTGTTTAGTGCCTTGAAAGTGGCTATTTCGGCATTTGCTAGAGACCCATTAGGTATTGCGTTAAAGTTATCAACGGTTATTGCTGGATTTATGGTTTATAAAAAATTCAAAGCCGTATGGGGCGCATTGCAAATAATGTTTGGAAAGGGAATACAAGATTCTCTGGTTAAATCAGCAACAGAAATAAAATCGGAGAAAATAGCGTCAGCATGGAGCAAGAAATTTAGTACAATAGGAACAAAATTAGGAAAACTGGTTGGAAAACTTATGGTTGTTGAAATTGCTTTTCAGATTGCCGGCGCAATTACTGATAAATTGCTTGAAGCATCTGGCGGTGACAGTAAACAACTTACGAAGAACTTAAAAACTATATATGGAGAAAAAGGTGGAAGTTTTGCCGCTGCATTGCTTTCTACGGTTTCAGGAATTACTGGTGGTGATTATCAATCAACGTATGGTTGGAACGCACATGCTGGTGGTGATGTAGACCTCAACAAGACAATTTCACGATACAGTGAATTTTCAAGTGAATTAACTGAATTGCAGAAAAAAATGGATGAACTTGGCATTGCCGCTCTTACGCAAAATAGTATTTTAAGTAAAACAGGAAAAAATTTGCGAAAAGGTATTATTACAAAAAAATCCGTAAAAGATGCAGTTGGAAAAAAGGGAATAAAAAAGGATGAATTGCAAAATCTTCTTGGTATAAATGGAGTAGAAAAAACAGCAGATTACGAAAAAGCACAAAAGAAATTAAAAACTACGATGGAAAAATTAAATGTTCCAGCAAAAGAACAAAAGAGTATTTTGAAATCGTTAGAAACCGAACTTAAAAATGGTGAAATCACATGGGAAGATTACAAAAAGATAACAGATAAGAACTACAAGTCAACAGACGCATTGAAAAAGAAAATTGATTCCTTGAAACCAAAATCAGTAAAGGTTAAGGCTGAAACCTCTGGTGGTGATGATGTTGATAGTTTGCAGGGGAAAGTAGATAGCGTAAATAGCAAAACAGTAACAATTACGGCTGGAATTAAAGGGGTTGATATAAAGACGTTTGGCGATTTAAGTGTTGCGATGAAAACTATGAAAAACCGTGATATAAATGTGAATATTTCCGCTAATTTAAGGAAAGCGTGGTATAAATCTGTTCAGAAAGAATTGTATTCACGGACGTTTTCTATCAACGCAAATACAAAAGTGATAAAGGCTAGTGGTAAGGAAGTTGAAAAAGCAACTAAAAGCCAAACCGGAAAGAAATACAACGGAGAAAAGTTTAAGAAACTGATGAACGCTGTTGGAACCACACAAGACCAGTGGGGAAGAGTTGTTATACCTGGAGCAATAGATTACAATGGTAGTAGCAAAAAGGCTAAAGCGGCACAGCAGAGTAAAAAGTGGAAAGAACTCATTAAATATTTGAAGAAGTACGGAATAGCAACAAATAATCCAATATTGTTTGCTAACGGTGGATTTCCAGAAGATGGTTGGTTCCGCGCAAGTCACGGCGAAATGATGGGTAAATTCGACAATGGTAAGTCCGTTGTTGCAAATAACAAACAGATTACGACCGGTATTTCCGAAGCGGTTGCACCGGCTGTTTATGCGGCTACAAAGGCGGCAATCAAAGAGGAATTATCAAATGCAAATGTCGGTGGCGGTGATGTTTACCTTGACGGAACAAAAGTAACAACGGCAATTATGAACAACGCAAAGAAAATCTCCAAGAATAAAGGAATTTCTTGGAACATGGCTTAAAGAAAGAGGCTCATGCGAATGGGTCTCTTTTTTATGTGAAAAAGTTAGGAGGTGTCATATGGCATTTACGTTGAAGTTTGGTTGGACTAAGGACAGTTTAGAAGATATGCCAACACCAAAATATGAGGGTTGGAAAATCTCACGAGAAAAAGTGTGGAACGCAAAAGCAGGGAGAAGTTCAAAAGCACTTTACAACGGAAAGATAGTTGCAAAGAAAGTAACGCTTGACATGGCATTTCCGGCAAATTTGACGCCAAGCGAAATCAAGAAGTTGATGAAGTACGCAGACCCGGATGATTTATCAAACCGGTACGGCTACATACAGTTCACCAATGAAAAAGGAGAAAAAGAAACAAAGCAGTTTTATTTTGGAAACCCTAGTTTTGACGCAATGACTTTCTTTAATGGAAAGTTTATTTGGTCTAGCATACAGATACAGGCGGTGGAGCGATGAGTTATACAGCAAAAGTCTTTTATGTTTTGGAAAGCGACCCTACATATACATTGAAATATGATTCACCTGTAAAAGATGTAAATATCGGAGATTCGTTTAGTTTGTCTTTTTTGGATTTTGACTATAACGGAACTCATTACTATGTAAAATACGCTATCAATAACGGAAGTGTGTATAAACGTGGCGTAAATACGATTGATTGCAAAAGTATGATGATTTCCGATGATTATAGGTATATGTCTTGGTACGTGTTCTGCACAGAAGATGAAACAGATATTACTGGAGACTGTGCAGTTTCCTATACTGACATAGCAACAGAATTATATTTGAGTATAAGTACAGGAAATTCGGATAGTGTAAGCACAAGAGGAAAAGAAACGCTAATATCTGTAAGTATATCGCAAGGTTGTGTTAGTGATTCATTTGCCAGTTATGGCTCTACTTATAGTCCTACTATGAGTTGTGAAATGTATGCAGAAAATAACGATTTTACGGATGCCCTTATTGCAAAGACATATTACGATAATACATTAAAAGGAACTATTGTAAATGCATGGATTCTTATAGGAAATGAATTTGCATATCCGGTGCCTATCGGAAGATTTGTTGTAAAAGAAAATCCAACATACAACGGTGATACTGTTTCATTTACTGGAAACGGTTTAATGAGCGAATACATGGATAGAGCAGAAATCGTCATTAGTTCGCTAAACGAATATCACAAAACGGAATTGGAAGAAAAATACGTACCTAGCCAATTGCAGTTTATCTACACACGTGACGACGTTTATTATTGGGAGTATTTGCCGCAAGACTTTTTGCGTGTCACAGGATGTCCGCTATACATTGATAATTGGAAAGATGTTTTATCGTCAATCAAACAATATAAGTTGTACCATTTGATGATTCCTATGTTATCAAATTTTGCGGACAATGATGAGGATGGTTACGATTGGGATTGGGAAAGCAGAATCACATGGAGAGATTTGTTGTCTGGTATAGCAGTTTTGTTACGTGCAAATGTGATTGAAAAGAATGGTGCATTTTATATTAAACAGTTACCACAGTTGCAGACAAGTAATACATACAGACCGATTTTTGATGGGAATTCGTATGATAGCAATGCAATCTTTGGAAACAACCTTATGTGTCCAAATAACGTATCTGTAAAGGCTAATAATTGGTACTTTTACGAGACAAACAGTGACTATGTTGGATTTGGATATTATGACGGTGAATCCACGGTCGTATTGAATGACAAGGCAAGCAGTGTATCGAATGTAGAGAATTATCCAGTGACGATTGAAACACCTTGGATATTATACGAAACGCTTGACAGGAATACGGTTCATACGTATTTAGGACAAGTTACGCCAATGCAGTGGAAAACAGGGTTATCCTTTTTGAACAAGGCGTTTGTTTACCATAAAGCAAGTATCGAAACAATGTACTGGCATCCTCTTATGTCGGTTGGTGAAATGCTTACGTTCGAGGACTATGACGGAGTTAAGAAGTATGTGCTTGTCGGAGAAATGACGCTGCACTACGATGGTGGATTTTATGCGGAGATTACATCACCGTGTGAGGTGCAGGAATTAAACACATCGTCAGTTGGTAGCAGTGGTTCAAATAGTTACAATAATGGAACAATGGCGCAGGCAAGCGGAACGGTTACTAGTACAATCCTTGGTGCTATTTTCAAGGATGGAGTTATTACAAATAGTAAAATTGCGGATTCCACGATTGAGAATAGCAAGATTAAGGATTCTACAATCACCAACGCAAAGATTGCGGATGCTACGATTGAATGGGAAAAGGTGTCGAAATCTTTTATTACGGATTTAACGGCAGATAATGCGTATATTGAAAATCTGAAAGCAACTATCGGTGAGTTTGGATATATTACTGCCGAAAATGCTGATTTGACATATGCAACTATTACATCACTGCGAGCAGTAGATGGAAAGATAGACACCCTTACAGCCAAAGCAATTACAACGGACAATTTGGAAGCCAAAGTTGCTACCTTAGGGTATTTGTCGGCTGAATCGGCAGACGTTAAATTTGCCACCATAGAAAGTCTTAAAGCGGTAGATGGGAAGATAGATACATTGTCCTCAAAGGCTATCACTACAGAAAACCTTAGTGCAAAGGTAGCAGACTTAGGCTATTTGTCAGCGGAGAGTGCAGATTTAAAATATGCAAACATCAAATTATCCAATATTGAAGTTGCAGATATTGCTACATTATTTGCAGAAGTTGGTCTTATTGATAGAGCAACAATCGTAGAAGGACATATCACTGGTTTTTTAGACAGTGTTGAAGTCAACGCCGCAAACATTACGGCCGGCACTTTAGTGGCAGACAGAATATTGCTAAAAGGCGAAAATGGTTTGCTTTATTCGCTGAATAATTTAGGGGAACTTCAAAGTAAAACAGTTGATACTTTGGATGGATATATACTTACTGACCGGACCGTAAATGCAGATAAAATCGTAGCAAAAAGCATAACAGCAAATGAACTTGATGTTGAAAAGGTTTTTGCGGATTCTGCTGTTATTAAAAAAATATTTTCGCAAGACGTGACGGCAACCGGAACAATCACTGGTGCAACATTAAAAGGTGCAAACGCAGAGATAGATAACGGTTTGATTGGTGGATTTAATATAAAGGAAGATGGAATATCAAAAGCATACACGAAAAGTAGCAGTGAAGCTTCCGAAAAGCAAGATTCATATGAATTAGACATATCAAGCAATGGTATTCCTTCATTTAAAGGAACTAGCCAAATATGGGAAGATAACAGTACAAAAGTTATTTATGAATCAATTTTTGATAACACATTAACAATAGACCAGTATATGTTTTTAAATAATTCAAATGTAAAACAACAATGGTATAGGACAAAGTTTGCTGCTTCATATGCTGGAAATATAACCATATCCGAATTAACATCAAACGGAGTAGTGCGACAAAAAACTAGTTATGGATTAGGGTATGTGGCTAATAGTTTATACGAAAATGGAGAACTCTCGAAAGAACTCCCATTTATGGTCGGTTCCCCACTTAAAATAAACTCTAATCATAATGCATCACTGACAGATTACGGCTTACAAATTTCGTCTACTACTGGAAACCACATGAACCTTGGACAAAGAACGATTCAAGCGGTTACAAAAGATAACACAGTAACCAATTTGTACTTAAATAGTTATGGTGGAAATGTTCAACTTGGAAATGCTTCTTCTAATATGACGTTTGGTGGTGCGAATAGCACTAGTATTAAAATTGCAAACAAGGAACTGATTGGTGTCTTTAAAGGAACGACACCAACTATAGTAACAAGAACATTAACACTTAATACCATGTCGCTTGCTGGTAACTATGATGGTGAAACTACTGGAACAATAAAGAGTGTAAGCGGATATGTAGTTCTTGCAGTTATTCCAAGAACAAGTGATGCCACGGATGTCTGCTGGATAAATTGTTATTTCGATTCCAGTAACGTCGTACACGCAAGGTTAAAAAACACTGTTTCCAGTGCAAAAAATAATTTCAAACCTACGGTAGAAGTGCTGTACCGTTTGATATAAAGAAATTTAGGAGGTAAAAGAAATGGATGAAAACAAAATCACAATCATTGACTACGTGGAGAAGAAATTGTCTGCTGAAATCGCAGAACTTAAGGTTCTGCTTGCAAAGACGGAGTTTAAGGCTTTTGCTTTGCAGGAAGAGAACGAGCGGTTGAAAGCACAGTTGGCAGAAAAAGAGAAAAAATCCGAAAAGGATGAATAATATTTTTGGACCCTACATATAATATATTACATGGCAATCCCATGTAATCAAGTTTCGGTTTGGGAGAGGGGTTGCAAATTCCCCCCTTTCCCTACAATTATATGCTAGGAGGAGATTTATGGTAGGAGAACGCAGGAAACATAGAAGAAAGTTAAAGAAACTTATTTCCAAGATGAAAAACGTAGATTCGTTGAGATATTACTACGGGTACATTGCAGAAAAAGAAAGATTGAAAGGTAATACTTATAAGGTATAATGAAATGGAGTAGGATAAAAACCCTACTCCGTTTTTTTATGACAGTTTGTCGTATCTTGATTTGATAGATGGTATTGTCATTTTTTTGTTTTTCTTTCCATCTCTCTTTACAACATAATAAGAGGTTCTTCTTACAGTTCCCCATACAGAAAGCGTTTTTCCTCTTCTGTAGCCAGAATATTCTTGGTAGCCTTGGCTCATGTATACTTCATAGTATTTTCCACCAGACTTTACGATTACGGTCAAGTCACTATACAATGTATCTTCCTTTACATTTTCTATTTTGCCCTTGATTTTTATTTTCTTTCCCTTGTACTTACCTTTTTTCAATTTGGAATAATTGTAGGATTTACACATTTTCTTATATTTCTTCTTTGATGGCTCTTTCTTGCCAGACCATCCCTCTTTGAATCCGTCGGCAAATTCTGAAAATATTCCCATTGTCCTTGCCGGTATAGCGGCTTTTGAAATTGTTGGAACACATACTGAAATAGTAAGCATTAGCGTTGTTGCTACTGTTAATAGTTTCTTCATAAAACACATCTCCAATCTTTTTTATTTACACAATAATGAATGGTATCATTATTGTGTATCAGTTTTGTTTGCTCTCCAAAGTAGGTCAATTCCCTCTAAAATATATTTTTTGGCTTTTTCATCGAGGGTATAATATTTCTTAATGGCTTCTTTTAGTTCTACATCTTCTGAAATATGAGCGTCCAAAAGGGCATCTTCTTCTGAATATGTTTTATCTTTTCCATTAACCAAATAATCAATAGAGCAATCTAAGCATTCTGCAATTTTTCTAATTTTTGAAATTTTAGGCTCACTTTTACCCTTTTTCCAATCGGAAAATGTACTTTTGGGAAAATCACAATATCTTGCTACTTTTGCATCATTTAAACCTTTTAAATCTCTTAATTTACAGTATCTTTCGTACATAGAAAATCTCCTTATCAAAAAAAGTTGCAATTTCTCAACTTTTAGGGTTGACAAACAAGACTCCCTAATGTATTATAAAAACAAGTTAGGAAATCTCAACCAATTCAAAATTGAGAAATTTATATTATGTTTTTTGCACAATTCATAGTATATACGATTTTCTAACTTTTATCAAGACATAGTTGTGAAAATCGAACAACTAAAAAGGATTTTCGGTAAAAAGACTGTTAGTGTGCCGTCACTAACAGTCCTTTACCCCAATTTTTATACCGTATGCACTTTGCAGTCTTTCGACGCATTGTACGACACCAATGCTTCTTAAAGCACTCTGCCACTTATGCAGTTTGGGTTCAGCATAATTTATTGCCATTAGTTGGCAGATTGCAAGGAACAAGCGGTGTAGTGTGACAAATATCGGAATGTCAACCTCGAGTTTTTAACGAACTTCTCTGTTCGGCTACGCTACACTTGATGTTACATTTCACTCCATTTTAACGTGCTGTGGCTTCACGATTGCGACCTTGCAAATGCGGAACAGGCAAATTCAAAATTGCTTTCAAGGTATACACCTCCTAAGATGAATTTACCTAAAATGGCTTATTTATTATAACGAAAATCCTAACGCAAGTCAAGAAAGGAGATGAGATTTTGGACAAGGGAAATAGAAAGAAAAGTTTTAAAAAGTTAGAATTGCTTGTTAATTCGAGAAACATTACCTTTTATAAATTGGCTGATGAACTCGGATTGGCTAGAAGTACTTTTTCGGATTGGAAATCTGGGAAATCAATGCCAAAGACGGATAAACTGATTAAGATTTCGAATTACTTTGGTGTAGAAATTTCCTATTTTATTGAGTAAAGAAAGGAGTAGACATGAACGATTTACAGATTTTTGAAAATTCAGAGTTTGGAAAAATCCGTACCATTACAAAGGATAATGAGCCTATGTTTTGCTTGGCTGATGTGTGTAAGGCACTTGAACTTACAAATAGCAGAAGTGTAGCGGATAGATTAGAAGATGACGAGCGGTGTAAGTTAGACTTACCCCGTCAGGGCGAGACTTGGTTTGTTACAGAAAGCGGATTGTATGCGGTTATCCTTCGCAGTGATAAGCCGAATGCAAAGAAGTTTCGTAAATGGGTAACTGGCGAAGTGCTTCCATCTATCCGAAAAAATGGTGGCTACATTGCCAATCAGGAGAATCTTACTCCAGAACAGATTGTAGCCAACGCATTAGTTGTGGCACAGAACATCATAACTCAAAAGGACAAGCAGATTGAGGAAATGACACCAAAGGCGAATTACTTTGACGCTTTGGTAGATAAGAAATTGAATACCAACATCCGTGACACCGCAAAGGAACTGGGTATCGGAGAAAAAGCATTTGTTTCTTTTCTTATTGAAAAAGGATATGTTTTCAGACAGGGGAAACATAGAAAATTGCGTCCATATGCCAAATACGCAGAGAGCGGAAACGGCTTGTTTGTCTTAAAGGACAAGCACAACGAGCAGAACGGTTGGGCAGGACAGCAGATGTATGTCACTCCAAAGGGAAAAGAAACATTCCGTCTGCTTTTGGAAGAAAGGGAGTGAGCCTATTATTCAGAAGATGATATTGGCGGTTCTGACATTTCTTCTTATTATAACGGTGGCAACAAGCGTGTTTAAGGATGTATACGCTTACGAGCCTGAATATGCACAAGAAGATACGTTATTTATAAAAACAGAAGAACCGCAGGTAAATGTGATTCCAAATGCAAATACGAACAGTTCTTTGGAATCCGCAAAACACATAAAGCAAAAGAAAAAGTCAAAGAAGAAACACAAGAAAAGGAAAGGCGTTCAATTCTTGATAACTGCATATTGTCCTTGTTGCGATTGTTCAGAGGGGTACGGAAAGATAACTTCTACTGGCAAGATACCAAAGCAGGGAAGAACAATAGCGGTTGACCCTAAAGTCATACCGTATGGAACAAAGGTAAAAATCAAAGGTCTTGGAACATTTATAGCCGAGGACTGCGGCGGTGCGATAAAGGGAAATAGAATTGACATATACTTTGAATCTCATGCAGACACAGAGAGATTCGGAGTGCAAAGAAGAACAGTATTTATATTAGGAAAGGATGAGTGACAATGATTAAGACAGATGCTAAACCGGCAACACCAGAATTGATTGCAAATTTAATTGAACTTGGTGCAATTTATGTGAAAGACGGAGAGTTTTATGCAAATGAACCGGGAACATACAAAAAAGAAAAGGAATAGCACCCTTGACCGCAAATCAAACTGCTATTCAAGCAGTAAATAACTATGTGTTATTTGCGCTCATTTTATCAAATAAGGAGTGAAAAGTCAAGATGAATACAATTTTATTGAGAGGTACCGTGGCGAGTAAGATTAAATTTTCTCATTCGTCGCATGGTGAGAACTTTTATGAATTTCGCTTAAAAAGCGAAAGAAAAAGCAAGAAAGAGGATATTCTAATCTGCTTGGTTCCAGAAATCGTTCTGGAAAAGTGTTCAATCAAAGAAAACGAAAAGATTGAAGTACAAGGAGAAATTCGGACTATCAATAGAAAAAATCATAAGCACATTTATGTATTTGTGCAGGATGCCATGTGCGGTGGAGAGGTAAATTCATTGCCGGACGTAAATGAAGTAAAAATGGATGCGCATATTTGCATTCAACCTAATTTACGGCGCACATCTGCTTCCAATAGAAGAGTATGCGATGTCATTGCGGCAAGCAACCGACAATACGGTTCCGACTATATTCCATGTATAGCATGGGGGAGATATGCTACATACGTTTCAAAATGCGATGTGGGTACTCATCTGGCGATTGCTGGAAGATTGCAGAGCCGTGAATATCACAAGCAGATGGACGATGGCACAGTAGCATTAAAAACCGCTTTTGAAGTATCAGTTTCAAAAGTCAAAGAAATCGGAAAGGAGAATGAGGATGAGGAAAGCAATGATTCAAATACCGCAGAAGAGGTTTGAAGAACTTATAAAATTGGAAGAAAGAGTAAATGTTGCTGTCGAAACTGCTATGAATGAAGAATATGCTTCCGTTACTGATATTTTGTTTATCCTTGGAACTGAACTTGCTTATGATATAGCAAATGAAAGAAAGGAGAAATATAAGAAGTGGATGAAAGAAAAAATGGAATCTTGATTCCAAACAAAGAATATCGTGCTATGGATGGAGTTAGTTCTTCCGATTTGAAAAAAATGGCTAAATCACCGGCACATTTTCGATACTGGAAAGACAATCCGGAAGAAGATACGCCATCATTGCTTTTTGGTAGGGCGGTTCACAAATATATTTTGGAAAAAGATGATTTTTACAAAGAGTTTGCCGTAGCACCAGAAATAGACAGACGAACAAAAGATGGAAAAGCGAAGTGGCTTTTATTCCAAGACCAAAACGAGGGAAAAGACATTGTTTCATTGGATGATTTTCAACAAATAAAAGATATGCATTACGTCTTGTATAGTAATTCATTTGCAAGAACTCTTTTAACTGGCAAAAAGGAACTTTCGTATTTTACGGAAGATTCAGAAACAGGAATTACTATGAAATGCAGACCAGATTGTCTTACAGAAGTAGCAGGAACACACTTTTTGATTGACTACAAAACATGCAATGACGCTAGCACAGATGTATTTATGCGTGATTCAATCAAATTTATGTATGATATGCAGATGGCATATTACAAACACATTCTTGATGAAATACTTGGTGTTGAGCATACTGTAGTTTTTATCGCACAAGAGAAAACTGCTCCATACTGCGTAAATATTATGGAACCAAATGAATATTATATGCGTTCTGGTGCTGATATGTTTAGGGAATACTTAAATCTCTATAAAGAATGTTCAGAAACTGGTAACTGGTACGGATATATGAAAGATGAAGTAAACAGTCTTGGATTGCCGAACTGGTTACAGAAACAGTATGAGGTGTGAATATGAAAAGATATGAAAATGATTGCGTTGGATGCGCTACAGAAAGTTATCCATGTGTAGGCTCTACTTGCAAGTATAGAAACAACCCACACTGGTATTGTGATAATTGTGGGGAAGAGAATGAGCCAAACAAATTATATCTGTATGACGGAAACGAATTATGTTCAGAATGCGTTTTGAAAAATTTTAAGAAAGTATCTAACGATACGGAAAGAGAGGATGAATGGTAATGTCAAATGAAGTATCAGTAAGAAACAATCAATCGGTTGGTGGGAGTTTTAATAACATTAACCAAGGAACAGTAGCAGTAGAAAGTAATCGTGCTATTGCAGAAGCACAGGGGAAATTGATTATGGCAAAACAGTTTCCAAGAGATTACACAAAATCATATGCAAGTGCGATTGAAGCGTGTCAACGAAAAGGTTTTGCCGACAAAGCGTTTTTCAGTTATCCACGTGGCGGTCAGACGGTAACAGGAGTAACAATCAGATTTGCAGAGGAAATGGCACGGTGCTACGGCAATCTTGAATATGGAATCAAGGAAATGTCTCATGAAAAAGGAAAGTCCGAAATGCAGGCGTATTGTTGGGATTTGGAAAACAATACAGTTTCTAGCCAGAACTTTACCGTTGAACACGTAATGGAGACAAAGCAGGGTAACAGAAAACTTACTAGTCAGCGTGATATTTACGAAAGGACAGCCAATGATGGTGCAAGACGTTTAAGAAGTAGAATCCTTGCAATTCTTCCTCCAGATTTAGTTGAGGATTGTATTAAGGAATGTAAGAAAACGATTGCCGGGCAAAACGATATTCCTTTGATTGATAAGGTAAAGAATATGATTACTGGTTTTGCTAAACTTGGCGTAACTAAAGAAATGCTTGAAAAGCGTCTTAATCATACAGTTGAGAGTATCAACGATGATGAATTGATGGAGTATATCGGGATTTACAACGGATTAAAGCAGAAAGAGACAGTTGTTTCCGATTGGTTTGAACAACCAAAAACTGCATCGCAGGTAACGGAACTTTTGAAAGAAGCTGAAAAAGAAAAAAAACAAGAAAATAAAGAAACGAAAGGAGATAAAAAGTGACTTATCGCGTAACTATAAAAAACAATAAGAAAAAGTTTCCGCTTAAAGGGTTGAATGAATTGCTTGGTGGAAGAATTTACAATCAAAGATTGAAAAAGTACCACAACCCAGTAAAGAAAGCAAATGATGATATATGCTTGAAAGCCATTAAACGTACTCTTAAAGGCGTTAAAATTAAAAAGACTATACGTTGTGTGTTTTGGATATTTTCAAGTGATAAAAGGCACGACAGAGGAAATCTTTGCAGTGCGGTTGAAAAATCATTTTTGGACGCATTACAGTTAGCAAAAGTGATTAGAAATGACGGATGGGATGATGTTCTTGATTCGGAGTTTCATACAATGGTAGATGCTTCAAACCCTAGAGTTGTTGTTGAAATTGAGGAAATTGATTAAAAGAAAACGAGGAATAATTATGAGAATTATAAGCCAAAACGGAACAATTGATGTTCCATACGATATGTGTTGTGTTTGGAGACAGGAAGAGGTTATTTACTGCCGTGTTGTTGGAAATGATGACAATATTTTGATGGCTACTTATTCTTCTAGCGAAACAGCTGAAATGGTATTGGAACGATTTAAAGATAATGCTTTAGTTCTTTTGATGGATGTGCTTGTTGGAAAAATCACAAAAGAATATGCTAATGATTTTTATTATCAGTTTCCAAAAGAGGATTTGCTGGTTGAAAGGATTATTCCAAAAGGCGGGAAACTTCCTTTGTCAGATATTTTGAGTATTAGAAAAAAATATTTAAATGAAGAAAAATATTTAAATGAAGATTAGAGAGAATGAAAGATACCCTATGATTAAGATGCATACAGAAAAGAAAGGTGGAATGACTTATTAACAAAGTAATTTTAATTGGCAGATTAACAAGAGACCCAGAAATCAGATATACGCAGGGAGAAAATTCAATGGCAGTAGCAAGATTTACTCTTGCAGTAGACCGCAGATTCAAAAGAGACAATCAACCTACGGCTGATTTTATAAGTTGTATTTGCTTTAGAAAAACGGCTGAATTTGTTGAAAAATATTGTAAAAAAGGAACAAAGTTGGCGGTTGAGGGTAGTTGGCAGACTGGAAGTTACACCAATAAGGATGGAAACAAGGTATATACAAATGATTGTCTTGTTGATAATTGCGAGTTTGCTGAAAGCAAGGCAACGGCAGAACAGAATCAAAAAAATGATAATAAATCTGGAAATGATGATTTCATGAACATTCCAGATGGTGTTGAGGACGGACTGCCATTTAACTAAAAAAGGAGACATATAAGATGGCTGATAAGAGAATGTTTTCACGAAAATTGATTAGTTCGGATGTGTTTTTGGACATGCCATTAACTGCACAAGGATTGTTTTTTCATCTGTGCATGAGAGCCGATGATGATGGATTTGTAGATGCTCCAAACCGAATTGTAAGAGAATGTCAGGCAACTCCAAAAGACCTTGAAATCCTTGAAAGGAAGAGATATATACTTACGTTTGAAAACTCTAACGTGGTACTTATCAAACATTGGTTTCTGCACAACTCAATTGCAAAGGACAGGTACACTCCAACACTGTATACAGATGAGAGGTCAAGAGTCACCTTAAAATGTGGCAAGATGTACCCGAATTGTAGCAAGAGTGACAACAAAAATTACACAGAAGTGAAACACAATGACAACTATTCGGAAACAGATTGTAACCAAGTTGATAACAAAGTGGAACATAGAGAAGATAAGGTTAGAGAAGAAAAGAAAAGTGATATTGTCGAGCAAAGCACGACGGAAACCTCTTTGGTAAAAGAAATCATTGATTACTTGAATGAAAAGACTGGTGCAAGTTACAGATACAGTACCAAAAAGACACAAAGCCTTATCAATGCAAGGCTTAAAGAAAAATTCACTTTGGAAGATTTTAAACGTGTAATAGACAGTAAATGCAACGATTGGAAATCAGATGAGAAGATGAAAGAGTATTTGCGTCCAGAAACTTTGTTTGGAACGAAGTTTGAGAGTTATCTTCAAAATGCTCCAAAGATTTTGAAACCTAGAGCAGAGCCGGAAGAAGTTGTTCCGGAAGTTGAGGAAGAGGAAGTAGGTGCTGACTGGTAATGCGATATAAAGTTTACGAGTTTAACCCGGATGATGCTTACAACTTTGCTCGTCATGTTGGAATTGAGGTTAAGGAACACGGTGGCGAACTGTTTTTTAAGACTTGCCCTTATTGCAAGCCAAGAGCTACAAGAGGAAATGTTCGTACCTTTTCGATAAATCTTAAAACTGGACAGTTTAAGTGTTTAAGAGCAAGTTGTGGAATCTCCGGCAACATGGTAACGCTTTCAAAGGATTTTGATTTTTCTCTTGGCAACGAGGTTGACGAGTATTACCGTCCAAAGAAAAGATACAAGCGGTTGAAGCAACCAAAAGAAGCAATTAAACCAAAGCCGGAAGCAATTCAGTATTTGGAAAGCCGTGGTATATCCGAAGAAGTTGCCAAAAAGTACGAAATTACCGTACAAACTAGCCATCCAAACATTCTTGTATTTCCGTTCTATGACGAAAATGGTGTACTGCAATTTGTCAAGTACAGAAAAACGGATTTTGACAAGGCAAAGGACGCCAACAAGGAGTGGTGCGAAGCAAGCACAAAACCGATATTGTTTGGAATGAAACAATGTGATGATAGTTTTGATACGCTTACTTTGACGGAAGGTCAGCTCGATTCATTAGCAGTTGCTACAGCAGGCGTACCAAACGTAGTGTCCGTTCCAACCGGTGCCAAAGGCTTTACATGGATTCCCTATTGTTGGGATTGGCTTTGCAAATGGAAAAAAATCATCGTTTTTGGAGATTTTGAGAAAGGCTCAATATCTTTGTTGGATGAACTTGCAAAACGTCTAAAAGACCGTGTAGAACACGTCAGAGAGGACAATTACAAAGACTGCAAGGACGCAAACGAGATACTTCTCAAATACGGAGCAGAGCAGGTTAGAAAATGCGTTGAAGAATCGGTTAAGCTGCCAATCGACAATGTGATTGATTTGGCAGATGTAAAGGAACTTGACCCATACAGTATTGAAAAGATACCGACCGGTATTGGGGATGTAGATAACTTGCTTTGCGGAGGAATCCCATTCGGTGTTGTTACCATCGTTACTGGAAAATCAGGAAAAGGGAAATCAACTTTTGTAGGGCAGATTATAACAAGGGCATTAGACAAAGGTGACAATGTTTTTGTATATTCCGGGGAAATGCCAAACTATCTTTTTAAGAATGCGATTGATTTTCAAATTGCTGGACCGGCAAACGTAGTGGAAGAAGATAGGAGAGATTATGTAAAGCGTTACGTTCGCAAATCTGCGAAAGATAAGATTGTAGAGTGGTATCGTGGAAAGTGTATGCTTTACGACCGAACTATGGTTAAAGATGAAGATACTGACTTGCTGAATACGATTGAACGTATGATAGTAAGCCAAAATGTAAGAGTTATTGTGATTGATAATTTAATGACAATGATAAACAAAACGAGAGTTAAGGGAAGTAAGTTGGAAGCACAGAGCGAAGTTTCAAACGCACTAGAGGATATGGCTAGATTTTACAATGTTTGTATTATCTTAGTGGCTCACAAGAGAAAAGATAGTGGGATTGATGATGAAGATATGGACGATTCGATTCGTGGCGATTCAGATATTGTCAATTCAGCAGGAGTGATTATTCACTACAACGTAAATAAAGATGAGAATACGATGGAAAATTATCCGAGAGTAATTTCGGTTACTAAAAATCGTGTATTTGGAAGAACTTCATACAGAGGTTGGAAAGTACACTACGATGAAAAGTCCAAACGAATCTACGGAGACCACGATGATTTGAATATTTGTCTTGGTTGGGATAACGAAAGCGGTGGATTTGTTGAGGACTACGATAATTCAATATTTAGTTAGGTGGTGTTTGCATGGGAAGCGTAAATGCATCGCAGATTCCAGAAGAACAGCATATGTGGACTGATATTTGGAATTGGCGTAAGAAATATTACTACCCGGAAGATGATGATTCCTGGTGGAAAGAGTTTACGGAAACAGGCATTGCAATCGGAGAAAAATATGCAACTAAATTATCGCATGAGATTATTTTTGCAATTTTTAATGATGTGCAAAATCGCAGTAAAAAATCGAAATCAACGGAGGTATTGAAATGAAAGAAGCAATTAAATTAGTTGAAAAGGCTCTTGAAATTTTGAAGAGTGAAGATAAAAAGGAAAAGGTTGTTTTGAGGTCATTGAAACCGGGCGAAACATTCATGATTGGCGAACGTGAATTTATTGTTTTGGAGCAGAATTACGAAACGACAAACGTAATCTCCAAAAACCTTATGGCTGAAAATGTTCGGTTTGATGGAGATACAAGAGATTACAATAAATCTGCTTTGAAAAAGTATATTGACGAAAAAATCAAGCCTATTATTTTGGAAAATGTCGGTGCTGGAAATCTTGTTGAGAATTCCGTGCCATTGACGAGTGTTGATAATCAGAACGAGTTTAATGATTGTATTTGTGAGGTTCGCCCTATTACTTTTGACGAAGTCAGAGAATACAATGATTTGCTTGTGAATGAAGATTTGACAGATTACTATTGGACAATTACACCGTGGTCTACTGCTGAAAGAGGGTTGAAGTATGCTATTGTAGTTGATTCGCCGTCCGGCGGCGTCGACTTCAACGATTGCTACGGCATCTTCGGCGTGCGCCCTTTCTGTATCTTAAAATCTAATATCTTTGTATCGAAAGGAGAATAATATGGACTTAGAGAAAAGAGTTGAAATGCTTGAAAAGCGGATTGATAAATTGGAAAGTGAAAAGATGAAAGAAAATCTCAATGGATTGAAGGTCGGCGATTATTTTGAGGTTGCCGGAACAAAATGGAGAATCCTTGACATCAAACCTTGCGGATATGTTTGTCTTTCAGATGCATTAGAGGAAAGAAAAATTTTTGATTCGGAAACAAACAATTGGAAACTAAGTAGTCTGCGTGAATATCTCAATAACGATTTTTATAAGAAAATTGCTGATGAGATTATGGAAAAAAATATTCTTCCGTTTGGAAGAGATTTATTGTCTCTTGATGGACAGGATGAATATGGAGATTGCACGGATTATGTATCTCTTCTTTCCGTTGACGATTACAGACAATACAGAAAATTGATTCCTAATAATGAACAGTGGTGGTGGCTGTTAACTCCTTGGAGTACACCTTGCAACGGATATGAAACGCAAGTATCGGTTGTTTCGCCGTCCGGCAACTTCAACTACTACTATTGCCACGACGACTACGGCGTGCGCCCACTTTGTATCTTTTCACCTAATCTCTTTGAATCGGAGTGATGATTATGGCAAGTAAAGAACTTACTGTAATTCTAAAGGCAAAAGATTTAGCAAAGCACACTTTGGAAAAGACATCAAATTGTAATCACTATCCAAAGAAATTTAGATTTTCTCTTGTGGACAAGATGCAGAACAAGTCGCTTGAAATCTACGAATGTTTGCTTGAAGCAAATAGAACGGATATAAAAGCATACAAGAGAGAACGATTAGAGTTGCAGACAAGAGCAATAACACATTGTGATGAACTCTTGTATTACATAGAGTTATCAAACAGTTTAGGACTAATCAACATAAAATGTGTCGGTCATTGGTCGAAAATGGTATGCGATGTAAAGCATATGGCAATCGCATGGAGAACAAAAGACAAAGAAAGATAAAATCATAGGTTATGCGCTGCTTAATCGGTTGTTTCGCCGTCCGGCAACATCAACAACAACAATTGCAACAACAACAACGGCGTGCGCCCATTCTGTGACAAACAGACAGTTAGAGTAGGCATTAAGCCGAAATCAGAGAAAGATACAGAAAAGCACATGACCTTTCCTAAAAGGATAAATACAAAGGAGTTTATATTATGGATGATAAAAGTATTATATGCAATTTTGAGAACCTTTATAACGCTTATAAACGTGCTAAGGCTGGTAAAAGGCGCAATGAAAGTTGTGCTAGATTCCAAACAATGAGCCTAGATGGCGTTCATATCTTGCTAGAGCAGTTGAAAAACAAAACCTACAAGATGAATCCATATAACGAATTTAAGGTCTACGAGCCTAAAGAAAGATTGATACGTTCTTGTTCGTTTAAGGATAAGGTTGTTCAGCATTGCTTATCTGATACGATTTTACATCCAAGACTGGAAAGCCAGTTTATCAAGACAAACTATGCCGGGCAGAAAAACAAAGGAACATTGTTCGGCATGGATTGTCTAAAAAAACAGATGTTAGAGTTTTACCAAAAACACAAGTTAGATGGATGGATTTTGAGATGTGATGTAACTAAATTCTTTTATAGTATCGACCACGAGATATTAAAAGATATAGTTGACTATTACTTTCCAGACAATTATACAATGTGGCTTAACCATTTGCTTATTGATAGCACAGATGGTATCGGGGTACCATTAGGAAATCAAGTGGCTCAAATATATGCTTTGCTTATGCTTGACGGATTAGACCATATGGTTACAGGCGAGTTTGGAATCAATCTTTATGGAAGATATATGGATGATTTCTATTTGATACACCACGACAAGGAATATTTGAAAGGGTGTCTTGATTGCATAAATCAATTTGTAGAAAGCCTTGGTTTGACGCTAAACGGCAAAACGCAAATTGTTCCGTTTAAGTGTGGAATACCATTTCTGGGGTTCCACCACTACATAACTAAGGATGGAAAGTATATACGCAGGCTAAAAGGTGAAAACAAGAGAAAAATCCGTAAAAAGATAATAAAGTGGGTAAAACTCGTTAAGTCCGAAAGAATGACTGAAACAAAATTTTATGAGAAATACAATGCATGGAAAAATCATGCGTCGCACGGAAATTGCGTTAAGTTGTGCCATTCAATGGACTTATATGTGGAAAAGTTGTTTAAATCAAACATAGATAGCAGGTGATGATATTGGAACAGATTAACGGTCAAATTGAATTGACGCAGTACCTAGAATCAAAAATAAAAACTGGAAAGGTCATGGATTTAACTTCTTATATTAACAGCCAAGGCAAAGCACAATACGCACAGATTCAAGAAGTTGTTTTCAAGTCATACGAAGATTACAAGGAAGATGATGATTTCTTGCAAAGAATGACAAATGCAATTTCTATCTATGTGTTAAGCGTATCAAAGGGATATATGGATTATTTGAGAAAGGAAGTGGTTGGATGAAGATTTTAAGCAAGAAGAAGTATAGCAAGTTGCTTGACGATTTTAAAGAATTAAAGGATAAGTGCAAAGACCTAGAAAGAGTAAACAGAAATTTGGAAGAGAAATTAGGAGATAAGAAAACGAGTTATAAGGTAAACAGCGGTAAAGAGTTTTGTTTCAAGTGTAAAAATTCCTACAGGTACAAAACATATTGGGGAGGAATGGAAGTTGAAAAATGCGGTTGTTTATTAAATGTTTCTTGCGAACAGTTTAAAAGGGTTGACGGAGAAAGGAGCAAATGAAATGTTAAAAAGACAATATCCAATAATGATGGGGTTGGGAACAAAGATTTTAACCGCATATCATCATCCAAATTTTAAGAATGGTTTGATGTTTGCAATCTTGGACAGTAAGAAAAAATTTCCAAGAGGTCACAATGTAAGCAACGATGAATTAAAGCAGTCAATGTCTACGGTCAGAGCAGAAATATATTTTAGTGATATTGATACACTTGACGGATTTATCAAGCATCTAGAATATGAGCGAGATTTGTGGGCGAAAAAGATTGAGAAGAAAATGAAATATAGCGATGTGTTGAAAGAGGCACAATCTCTTGTTTCAGAAACCATAGTTGATTATAGACCGGCTTGTGGATTATATGTTGATGGAATGGATGATTGTGAGCAAATTCCTAACGCAATAGTATGTTGGACAAAAAACGGTTCAGAATTTATATACATCAAGAAAGGAGACTATGATGAAAAGATTAACTAATAGCGGGAAAGAAATACCTACGTTGATTGATAATGCTGAATATTGGCGGAAAGCGTACTTTAAATTAAAAGAGTATGAGGATTTAGAGGAAAAGAGCAGACTTCTTAAATTGCCACTTGCTGATGATAAAGTAGAACACAGAGAATGTGTTCATACTAAAGCAACTTGTCACCACGAAGAGTGTAAGTGTTCTGAATGTCCATTGACGGAGTTATTTTTGGTGTTACGAAGAGGCTTATGCAAGTAGATGTTTTTCTGGCATTGAATTAGGAGAATCCGAAGCAGAAGCAAAACTAAAAGAATTGAGGTGTAACAATGATTGATTGTAATATTTGCAAGCATAAAGAAGATTATTGCATAGGATGCAAACATGGAGAGTTGTTCGAGAGGAATAATGTGTCAGAACCTAAAAAAATATCAGTTAGTAATGGAAATGAATATTGCGGACATTGTGGTTATTTGTGTGACTACGCAAGAGGATATAAAAAGTTTTATTGTATTAGGTGCGGCGGACTTAATTTAAAAAGTTGGAAGAATTGAGAGGTGGAGAAAATGGATAAATTTCTTAAAAGCGTAAGCGAGCGTGACTTTGATAGAAGAATACCGGAAGTTGTTGAAATGCTTGAAGAAAAACAACTCTACGGAACTATCAGTTTGATAAAAGATTTGAAATATTACCTTGACTTAGCTACAAAGGAAAAGACACACGACTGCAACTGCCAGCGCAACAGAAATTCAAGAGATAATGAGCCTTGTTGCAGATGCGATAGCAAAGTTTCAGAAAATGATGATACAAAAAGCAAAGTTACGTCTCTGGAAACTATCGTAAGGATGGCAGACAACAAGCCATATTACGAAATCAAGTACAAAAAAGTCGGCGAAGATTATTACCATGTAGGTTACAGTTCATTCAATATTGATAATGTATTGAAATGGCGTGATGAGTGTTTTGAACTTGTTGATGTGAAACACACCAATGCCGACAGGATAAGGAATATGTCGGATGAAGAGTTGGCAGAGTTTATACAGAAAATAAAAAACACTTGCTTTGTAGATTTTATAGGATATGCAAATAAAGACTGTGAGCAAGATAAAATTTCTTGTAAAGATTGTCAAGCAAAAGCACCAACAATACTTGAATGGCTTCAATCAGAAGCAGATAGGAGGAAATATGAGCAATAGTTATTGGAATTATGAAGATGACGAGAATATAATCTGTCCTTATTGTGGCGAAGAATACGAGCCGTCTTACGAAGAAACATACATAGGTGGTGAATGTGTTGATTGCTATACCGAAGATACCAACGAATACACTTGTGATAATTGTGGCAAGAAATTTACAATGTATGGTTATCAAGCCGGTTGGAAATATCGCACCGAAACGATTGACGGAGAAGCAACAGAGGAAGAAATTGAAGATTTGCAAGATTAAGGAGAGAAAATATGGAAGATAGATATTTATTCAAAGCAAAGCGAATTGATAACGGAGAATGGGTGCAAGGTTCATGTGTATATACATTTGCACCTAGCAAGGGCTATGTTGTCGGAATAATGGTAGAAAGTTATTTTATTGTTGAAGAAAATGGCAATATGGTTTCAATTGACAAAAATACCATTTGCCGATGTATAGGGAAAAGGGATAAGTACCATCACCTTATTTTTGAAAATGACCTTATGGATGGTTTTATTTATCCGTACCTTTCTGGTTTGGATTCAGAACATGATTACTTTGCAGAGGTTTGTTGGTGTGATGATATTACAGGACTTGGAATATGCACACACAAATACAAAAATTCGGATGTTCGTGGTTCGGCAGATGGAGATGTTGATTTAATTGAAGATTTCGATTCCAGTAAATGGGAAGTTATCGGCAACATTTTTGACAATCCGGAATTGTTGGAAGGAGGCGAATAAGATGGAACTAGAATTAGATGAAGCAATAGAAAAGCTAAAAGCATACCTTAAATGCCAAAAGAAACAAGTTGAAGGCATTTATGAAGATTGCAATAACGAAAAATGTGATAACTGTAATTTATGTTATGAGAAAGGAAACATGAGCGAACATATTAAGAGTGTAGAAACGGTAATATCAGAAATTGAAAACCAATCAAATAATCAATGGATTTCTGTAAATGAAAGAAAGCCAGAGGAATTTGAAGATGTTCTTGTTGCTTTATCTGGCAAAATTAGAGGTGGAACGTGTGATGGAGAATATCGTGATGATATTTGTGTTGGATATTATGGATATAACCGATGGCATAATCATACAAATTTGTATGATTGTAAGGTTAATTATTGGATGCCATTGCCAAAGCCTTACAAGGAGAGTGAGCAAGAATGAGACTGATTGACGCAGATGAGTTAAAGGAAGAATTATCACAACAATGGTTTATAGATATTCTTCTTACAAAAACAAACAGTAATGATATGTATAGTGCTTTGGCAGAAAAGATTGATAGTCAACCTACCGCTTATGATGTAGATAAGGTTATAGAATATCTTGAACAATTGAGAGATAGATTCAATGAAAAAGATTTTGCAATTCGTGGAATCATAGAAAAGGCAATTGAGATAGTAAAGGCGGGTGGTAAGAATGAGTGATTTAATAAGCAGAAGTGAGGTAAATGATGTCATAGATGAACTTGAAGTTTACACAAGTGGTAGACCTAACACCATGAAAGTAGAAGTATCTGTTTTACAGTTGCAAAGATTTATAAATAAATTAAAAAATATTCCAACCGCTTATGAGGAAGATAAGGTTTTGAAACAGTTGGAAGATGAAAGTAAAAAATGTTCCATTTGTGAACTTCCTACTTGCAAAGAGGATGAAAGTCATTGTTGTTATTGCAACGGATTAAATAAAGCAATCGAGATTGTAAAAGCAGGTGGCATGAATAATAATTCAAAAACAAGTGACTAAGTAAGTAAAAATACTAGAAAGGACGGATAACATGGCAGTAAACAAAAGAGCAGCAATGCGGAGAGAAAAACGTGTGCAGGAGAAATTGACCGGCGGTAAGCCAACACAAACAAAACTTATGGCAAGGGCATATATAACTGGTAAGAATGAGGGATTTGAACTTGCTACCGGAATTATGTTTCTTGCACTTTGCGAAGAATTTGGATTTGGAAACAAAAAAATCAATCGGCTTATTGAACGTATATCTGATGAATCAGTAAAGATGGATGAAGACCCAACAAAGTTTAATGTTGATTGGTACATAGATAAAGTCAGAGATAAATGCGGTGTCCGAATCCTTAAATCAGATGAGGATGAGTGAGGTGTTTGTTTGAGCAATATCTATCAAAAACGATTGTACGATAGAAGAAAGCAGAACGGACTTTGCATTGATTGTGGAAAACCACTAGACAGAGACGGCTTACGATGTATAAGTTGTCGCAGTAAAAAGTCGGAGAACGAAAGAAGAAATAAACAATGCTATAAAGAAGTTGGCATATGTCCTATTTGCAGAAAGGTTCCAATCGGCAGTAGTGAATCATCATGCCCGGAATGCCGTGCAAATGAATCAATACAATGCAATAATCGAAGAAATAAAAGTGAAGAAGCACGAAAGAGATATAACCAAGGACACAAGGAATGGGCGAAACTTACATATAAGCAGGACGTAGAAAAAGGTATTTGTCCACGGTGCCGTAAGCGAAAAGCCGATTCCGGCTACTTGACTTGTGGAATATGCAGGGAGAAAAGCAGAAATAGTCAGAGAGCAAAAGCTAGCACCAAAAAGAAAACATGGATTGAAAACGGATTGTGTTGCTTTTGCGGTGGAAAAGTAAAAGATGGATACAAGGTATGCGAAAAGCACTATCAGATGAATGTGGAAAAATCACGCTCCCGAAAAGCTAAAGAAGCAAGAAGAGAATTACAAGAGAGCGGAATATTATATCAAAAAGGAGAAATAGACCATGGAAAGATTATCAGAAGAACAGTATAGAGAAGTAATTGCGGAAATCAAACATAGTGAACTTCCGAGAAAAACGCAGGAGTTTTTAATTGCGTTGGTTGATGAAGCCAATAAACCAAACAAAAAATTATAGGAAAGGAAAAGGCTTATGAGATTAGGAAAGTATTTATCCTCATTGACTAAGCCGGAACTTGATGAAATTGAAAAAATTTGCAATTTCACAGAAGATGAAGAACAAATATTCAAATGCATATCAAAAGGCTATACATTAAGACAAATAGAGATGAAATGCAATATGTCGGAATCAACCGTCATAAGAAGAGTATCAAGGATTGATTGGAAAATAAATAAGGCAAAGGAGATGATAGAAGTGAAAAAAGAAATTCCAGTATGTGAAAAGTATAACCTTACTATTGAAGAAGCATCGGCTTATTTTAATATTGGAAAGGACAGAATGAGGGAAATTGTGAACGAAAACAGAAATGAACTTGTTCTTGTTATAGGAAGAAAAAACCTTATAAAAAGGAAAAAGATGGAAGAATATCTTGACAGGACAATGGTTTTGTAACTTTCTATAAGTACCTATTATTTGCTATAGAGCGTTGTTAGTGGTATAATTATCCTTTAACAATGCTCTTTTCTTTAAGAAAGGAGAATGTGTATGCCAAGCAGAAAAGATAACAAAGGAAGAGTATTAGAGAAAGGAGAAAGCCAAAGAACTGACGGTACTTATATGTACCGGTGGACTGATTTATCAAAGAAACGTCAAACAATATATGCCAGAACATTAAATGAACTACGACAAAAAGAGTTGCAAGTAACAAAAACTGAAATAATATCTGGTGTTTCTTGGGAAAGCAATAAAATAACAGTCCGGGAACTGATAGAAAGATATTTATCGTTAAAAAAAGTCCGCATAACAACAGAACAGAAGTATAGATACCTAATAAATATGCTTGACAAGATACAGATATTGGATATTCCAATCAAAGACATAAAAACATCGTTGGCAAAGCGATATATGATTACCTTAAGCAATATAGGGTATTCGTATGGAACGGTTCAAAATGCAAAAACACTTTTGAAACCGGCTTTTCAAATGGCAGTTGAGGATGATTATATAGTCAAAAATCCATTTCTATTCACTTTATCAAACATAATCGAAAACGATTCAAAGCAAAGATTTTCGATGAGTGAAGAAGATGAAAATTATTATATTGAATTTATTTCCAATCATGGATGGTTTCGACATATCTATGATGATGTGGTGATTCTTTTGAATACTGGAATGAGGGTAAGTGAATTATATGGACTTACATTTAAGGATGTAGACTTCAAAAACAGAAGAATAAATGTAAATAAGCAATTGCATAGGATTGGTGGCAAATACGTTGTTCTTCCACCAAAATCAAAAGCAGGTAACCGTATACTTGCCATGAATGACGCAACAAGAAAAGCATTTATGCATAAAAGGACAGAAGTTAGACCTAAAGTCGAATATGCAATTGACGGATATACTGGATTTGTTTTTATAAACCACTTGGGTTTTCCAAAAACAAGAAGAAATTTAGAGGGGTCAATGAGAGAAGTCCGAAAAAAGCATATTGAACTTGGTCTTGGAGAATTACCGCAAATAACACCTCATGTGTTAAGGCATACATTCTGTAGCCGCATGGTTGAAAAAGGTATGAATGTAAAAACATTGCAATTAGTAATGGGACATTCAGATATTTCTACGACATTAGATGTGTATACCCATAAGAAACCGGATGATGTTGCGAAAGAAATGGAACAATATATTGCTATGTAAAACGGTGTATTTGGTGTAAATTTGGTGTAAGTTAAAAAACAAAACGCTTAAAAGTACCGAAAAATGGTTGGTTATAAAAACTCTTACCATCTCGCCGCCGATTGATCCAGCTTCACGGGAAGTAAGGTCACCGTTGTAACCCTCTTTCAAGTTTACACCAATCTCGTTTGCAACTTCCATTTTGAAACGATTCATAGCCTCTTTAGCCTGTGGTACTTCCATCTTGGATGAATTTTTGTTTGTCATTTTTTTCACCTCCGTTTTATTTATTGTGAAGATAAAGGAATGCCGGGAAACGGCATCCCTTTTGTTGAAATGCTGTTTTTCTCTCCTGCATCCGATTTATCTTGGTAATATTGTTGCCACAAAAAAGAAAAATATTATGGAAATTTGTGGCACAAAAGTAATGAAAAAAAATACTGACAAAAAAATACCAAAATGCTATAATGAAGTTCAATAAGAGGATTGTATAGTTTGAGGGAAAGCTGTGTTTTGAAAGGAGAAGTAGGATGCGCTTTCGTGATGTTGGGGTACAATTAGAGTACGACAGTGATTTTAAAATTTATAGAGAAGACGGAATTTCCCGGTATGGAAAGCCGGATTATTTATTTTTGTATTTTCATACGGAGTGCTGTGTTGTGCTTGATGAGCAGCCGGTTTATGTTAAGCCGCCATCCGTGATTTTATATGATATTGGTGCTAAGCAGCACTATTATGCCGTAAATGATTCCTATAAAGATGATTTTGTGCATTTTTGGCTGGATGACAGCCGTTCTTTTGTGGATGAAATCAATCTGCCGATGAATACGGTGATTCACCTGCCGGAAAATACGTTGATTCCTTCGATGATGAAACAACTCTATCAGGAATATATTTCGATGAATGAGTACAAAGAGACGACGATGGAATGTTTATTTAAAATGATTTTGATTAAAGTTTCCGAGATGTCAGAAAGACGTAAGGTTGCAAAAATACCGGACCGATATGATGAATTGTTTCAGAATCTTCGTTCTCAGATATATTTGGAGCCGTCGAAAGACTGGCATGTATCGGAGTGTGCCGGTGTCAATGGGCTAAGTACACCGTATTTTCAGAAATTGTATAAATCATATTTTGGAAATACGTTTGTGCAAGATGTTGTACAGAGCCGGATGGAGCACGCCAAACATTTTTTACTGGTTTCCAATTATTCGATTAAGGAAATTGCGGATTTGTGCGGCTATCGCAATGAAACATTTTTTATGAAGCAGTTTAAGAAAAATATTCACGTGACACCGAGCCAATACCGGGCGCAGGCACGAAAAAAATTACAGGAATAGCAAAATCGTCATTTTTTTGCCACATTTTCCTGTTACATTTAACACAGTAGTTACTTTGTTGACTACTACTCCCACCCTATTATACGAAGAGGAACACCTAGTCTTTTGACTGGGTGTTCTTCTTTATGTAAAGAAAATCTTGCCAGTTTCCGCCGGATTTAGTATCATAAAGGTAATGGCTTGAGAGGGGCGTTGATATGAAAAAAGAGTATTTTACAATTCCAAATCTAATGGGATATTTTCGGATTTTGTTAATTCCTGTATTTTGTATTTTATATTATCATTCGGAGAATGCAGGCTGCTTTTATGGGGCGGTTATTGTTCTATGTCTTTCGTTTTTGTCGGATTTCTTTGACGGGAAAATTGCAAGACATTTTCATCAGGTGACCGAATGGGGAAAAATGTTAGACCCTATTGCGGACAAACTGACCCAAGCGGCACTTGCGATTATGTGTACCGTGCATTTCCCTGCGACCATCTGGTTGTTTTTATTATTTGCAGCAAAAGAAATTTATATGGGGCTGATGGGATTACTTGTGATTCGAAAGAAAAATCAGGTTTTTGGTGCCAAGCGGTTTGGAAAAATTGGTACGGCAGGCTTGGATTTTGGGATTTTAGCTCTTATTTTATTCCCCGGCATGCCTCTTTTAGTATCGAATTTATTGATTCTGGTACTTATGATTTTAATGGTTGTCACTTGGATTTTGTATCTTCGGTTCCATATCGAATTACTCACAAATAAAACGTTTGGAAAAATCAAAAAACGTTATAAAGCAGTGGGTGTGGCAGGTGTTTTTCTCTATCTGATTTTGGGAGCGGCACTTCCATATCTGCACCAGCCAAAAGTGAGTGAAGAATATAAAAAAGAATTTGCAAATAAAGTTTTTGCATCGGAAAACTCGGCAGGAGACCGCGTGATGCTCATTGAAGATAATGGGGAGGCATTGGCGGAAAGAATTCGAATGCTTGAGCATGCAAAACAATCCATTGTTTTATCCACGTTTGATTTTCATTCGGATATCAGCGGGAAAAAGATGTTGGCTGCCTTGTGGGCAGCGGCAGAACGCGGCGTCAAGGTGAAGATTTTGGCGGATGGCTGCAATTCATGGCTCCGTATGACGGGAAATGCCTATTTTTATGCACTTGCTTCCCATGAAAATGTGACGATAAAAACGTATAATCCGGTCAATCCCCTGTTACCGTTTCACGCGATGAGCCGGATGCATGATAAGTATGTGATTGTTGATGATTCTTTGTATCTGCTAGGAGGAAGAAATGTCTATGATTCTTTCCTTGGGGCGCAGGACGGACCTAAAAATTATGACAGGGACGTTTTAGTTTACCACGAAGGAGAAAAAGAAGGCTCCCTTTATCAGGTAAAAGCCTATTTTGAAGCAATCTGGAATGATTCGCTGTGTAAGACATGGAATGATAACCATTTGCTTCGCTTAATTCCCGGTGTAAAAAGGGCAGGGCAGGAACTGGAAAAACAGTACATTTCTCTGAAAAAACAGGAACCTGAATGGTTTCAAACCATATCATATCAAGAAAAAACAGTGGCGGCAAACCGGATTACACTGCTCTCAAACCCGACTTGTCTTTACAGCAAAGAACCGCAGGTGTTTTACGGTTTGTGCGAACTGATGAAGCAGGCAAAAAAAGAAGTTATCTGGCACACACCGTATATTATTAATAATGATTATATGTATAGTGAAATTGCAAAGATAGCCAAAGAGGTCCCTGAATTTACCATTATGACAAATTCGGTGAAAAATAACGGAAATCCGTTTGGCTCCGTGGATTATGCACTTCACAAGGACGAGGTGTTAAAGATGGGGGCGAAAGTGCTTGAGTACCACGGTGGTGTTTCTTACCACGGAAAGAGTGCGATGATTGATGACAGGCTTGCAATTGTCGGTTCTTTTAACATGGATATGAAGAGTGCTTATCAGGATACAGAGTTAATGCTGGTGATTGACAGCAGGCCTTTGTGTGAGATATTGAAAAAAAGTTTTACTTCCTATCAAAAAGAAGCAGATGCAGCAGACGGTACACAGGACAGCAAAGAGGAACTATTTGATGATACAACAAGTGAATTAAATAAAGTTTCCAACTATGTAATCTCAAAGCTGAATCCGTATTTGCGATATTTGTTCTGATAATTTGTTGAAAAATTTGTAGAAATGGTGTATGATAAGGTGGACTATGAAAAAGTATGGAGGAATATCATGAGCGACAAGTTAAAAGTAGGTATCCTTGGCGGTACCGGTATGGTAGGCCAGCGTTTTATTTCGCTGTTGGAGAATCACCCTTGGTTTGAAGTAACAACAATTGCAGCAAGTCCAAGAAGTGCGAGGAAAACATATGAAGAGGCAGTAGGCGGCCGCTGGAAAATGCAGAAACCGATGCCGGAAGCGGTAAAAAATATAGTTGTAAAAAATGTAAATGATATTGAGGCAGTCAGCAGCGAAGTTGATTTTGTTTTTAGTGCTGTAGATATGACAAAAGAAGAAATCAAAAAGATTGAAGAAGATTATGCAAAAACCGAGACACCGGTTGTTTCTAACAACAGTGCACACCGCTGGACACCGGATGTTCCGATGATTGTACCGGAAGTAAATCCGGAACATTTAGAGGTTATCGAGAGCCAGAAAAAACGTCTGGGAACTAAGAGAGGTTTTATCTGTGTAAAACCAAACTGTTCAATCCAGAGTTATGCACCGGCACTTACCGCATGGAGAAAGTTTGAGCCGACACTCGTTGTCGCTACGACTTATCAGGCAATTTCCGGAGCGGGAAAGACATTTAAAGACTGGCCGGAGATGGAGCATAATATTATTCCATATATTGGCGGTGAGGAAGAAAAGAGTGAGCAGGAGCCGCTTCGTATCTGGGGTAAAGTTGAGAATGGACAGATTGTAAAAGCCGATGGCCCATTGATTACAAGCCAGTGTATCCGTGTGCCGGTACTGGATGGACATACGGCTGCTGTATTTGTTAATTTTAAACAAAAACCAACGAAAGAAGAGCTGATTCAGGCGCTTGTTGAGTTTAAGGGTGCACCTCAGGAATTGGGACTGCCAAATGCACCAAAGCAGTTCATTCAGTATTTAGAAGAGGATGACCGCCCACAGGTTGCTTTGGATGTAAATTATGAAAATGGATTTGGCGTTAGTATCGGACGTCTTCGAAAAGACGCATATTTTGACTGGAAATTTGTGGGACTTTCCCATAATACCGTACGTGGTGCAGCAGGTGGTGCTGTGCTGATGGCGGAACTTTTGAAAGCCAAAGGATATATAACAGCTAAATAAATTGGGAAAGGATGATGGGAATGAGTAAATTTCGTGTGCTGGTCAAAGGAATCGTGCAGTATCAGGATTCTTATTTAGCGGTGGAGCGCTGGTATGATGACCGTATTTTTGACCCTTATCAGTGGGAATTCATTGATGGAGAGATGGAATTCGGAGAGACACCGGAAAAAGCAGTAGAGCGCATTGTGGCGGAAAAAACAGGAGTGGCTGTTCAGGTAAATAAGCCACTGTACACCTGGGGATTTACCGCAGGTGAGATTTGTACATGTGGAATTGCTTTTCTGTGTGATGCACAGATGGATGAAGTGATTTTGGCAGAGGAACTTCGTGACAGTAAGTGGGTCCCAAAAAGCGAAATTGCTCAGGTAATCACCAATCAGGCAGTTGTTAAAGATATCGAGAAGGCGGGTCTGACAAGTAGTTTTGACCTGGATGATTTTGGAAAGGTGGATTTGTTTATTGAACCTATGGATTAAGAATGGACATGTTTTAGACCCTGCCAATCATCTGGATGAAGTATGTGATGTATATGTGAAAGAGGGAAAGGTTGCCTGTGTTGGCAGCCTTTCGTCGGATAAAATTCCAGACGAATGTACGGTGATTGATGCAGAAGGAAAATACGTGATGCCGGGACTTGTTGATTTGCATGTGCACCTAAGAGAACCCGGTTTTGAGTACAAGGAAACAATTTATTCCGGTACGCACGCGATGGCAAAGGGCGGTTTTACAGCGGTTTGCCCGATGCCAAATACAAAGCCTGTGACAGATTCTCCGGCAATGATTGAAAAAATTCTTAAGATTGCCAAAACAGACAGTCCGATTCGTGTTTATCCTGTTGGGGCTGTTACGAAAGGACAGCTTGGCGAGGAAATGACGGATATTGCCGGTATGGTAAAAGCAGGAGCAAAAGCAATTAGCGAAGATGGCAAGTCCGTGATGAATGCCGAAATTTACCGTGAAGCGATGAAAGAAGCAAAAAAAGCGGGAATTCCGGTGCTTGCCCATTGTGAAGATAAAAACATGGTAGGCCACGGAGCAATGAATGCCGGGGAAAAAGCCAAAGAACTTGGAATCTGCGGAATCACCAATGCGGTAGAAGATGTGATCGTGGCAAGAGATATTCTTCTTGCGAAAGAAACCGGAGTTCATCTTCATTTGTGTCACTGTTCAACAAAAGACAGTGTAAAAATGGTTCGTATTGCAAAAAAGGATGGCGTCAGTGTATCAGCAGAAGTATGTCCACATCATTTTGCAATGACAGAGGATGAAATTGCAGGAGACGATGCGAATTATAAAATGAATCCACCACTGCGAAGTGCTGCGGATGTAGAAGCTTTGGTGGATGGTTTAGCGGATGGTACGATGGAAGCAATTTCTACGGACCATGCGCCACACGGCGAAGAAGAAAAGAAACAGTCGATTGCAAAGGCACCGTTTGGAATTGTTGGTTCAGAAACGGCATATGCACTTTCTGTGACACATCTTGTGAAGACGGGAAAATTAACCCCGCTCCAGTTGGTTGAAAAAATGAGTACGAATCCATGCCGGATTCTTTCGGTACCAGGCGGAACACTTTCTGTGGGGGCACCGGCGGACATTACGATTGCGGATATGGATTCGGAATATGTGATTGATAAGAATACATTTTTATCAAAAGGTAAGAACACACCATTTGACGGAGCAAAAGTCAATGGTCGTGTGTATTATACGATTGTAGGCGGAAACATTGTTTATCAATATGAATAAATGGAGGACACCATGATTGATCAATTAGTTGAAAAAATTAAAAAGACAAAGGCACCGGTTGTTGTTGGGTTAGACCCTATGCTTTCTTATATTCCGGAATGGATTTTAAAAGATGCCATTTCAAAATATGGAGAGACCATGGAGGCGGCCGGAGAAGCGATTTGGGTATATAACAAAGGAATCGTGGATGCGGTTTATGATTTGATTCCGGCTGTAAAACCTCAGATTGCCATGTATGAGCAGTTTGGAATTCCGGGACTTGTGGCTTTTCAGAAAACAGTAAATTACTGCAAAGAAAAGGGACTGGTTGTTATCGGTGATGTGAAACGTGGTGATATTGGTTCGACTTCAACGGCTTACGCAAATGCTCATTTGGGCAGTGTGACCGTTGGGACTACCGTTTGCCGTGGCTTTGATGAGGATATGATTACGGTCAATCCGTATCTTGGTACCGATGGTGTGAAACCATTTGTTGATGTCTGCAAAGAGGAAAAGAAGGGTATTTTTGTTTTGGTAAAGACTTCAAATCCATCTTCCGGCGAATTTCAGGATAAGTTAATCGATGGAAAACCATTGTATGAGTTAGTTGGTGAACATGTGGCAAAATGGGGCGAAGATTGTGTTGGCTCCTGCGGTTACAGCGAGGTAGGTGCGGTTGTTGGTGCTACTTATCCGGAAATGGGTAAAGTGCTTCGTAATATTATGCCAAAAAGTTATATTCTGGTGCCGGGTTATGGGGCACAGGGAGGAACAGCAGATTCTCTTCGTCCATACTTCAATGAAGATGGACTTGGTGCAATTGTAAATTCATCTCGTGGTATTATTTGTGCTTACAAACAGGAGAAGTATGCTTCATTTGGTGAGAAAAATTATGCCGATGCTTCTCGTCAGGCAGTAATTGACATGATTGAGGATATTAACCGTATTTTCTAATGATTTTAGAAAATAGTTTTGGAAAGGAAATGATGATGGCAAAGATACAGTGTATGGCAAAGGTAACGGAAGTTTCTGTTCTTGCAGAGGGGATTGTATCCATGTGGCTGTCGGCTTCGGGAGTTGCAAAATCGGCAAAACCGGGACAGTTTATTTCGCTGTACTGCGATAATTCGGATACACTTCTTCCACGTCCGATAAGTCTTTGTGAAGTGAATCAAAAAGATGGTCTTCTCCGCATTGTATTCCGCATTGTTGGTGCGGGAACAAAGGAATTTGCGGCGAAAGAAAAGGATGATGAAATCCGGATTCTCGGACCTTTGGGAAATGGATTTCCATTGGATGCTTGTGAAAAAGACAAGACGGCAGTGTTAATTGGTGGTGGAATTGGAATTCCGCCGCTTTTGGAACTTGCAAAGCAATTGCCTTGCAAAACAACGGTGGTGGTTGGTTACCGAAATGCCGATACTTTTTTGCGGGAAGAATTGGAAGAGGCGGCAGACCGTGTTGTAATTGCTTCAGATGATGGCAGTATAGGAATAAAAGGAACTGTTTTGGATGCCATGGAAGCAGAAGGTGTGACCGGAGACTGTATTTTTTCCTGTGGACCAACGCCGATGCTTCGCGGTGTGAAACAATGGGCTTTTGAAAAACAGATTCCGGCGTGGATTTCAATGGAAGAAAAGATGGCGTGCGGTATTGGTGCCTGTCTTGCCTGTGTGTGTGAGTCAAAGGAAATCGACTCGCATTCAAAAGTGAAAAATAAACGTATCTGTAAAGATGGTCCGGTCTTTTTATCGACAGACATTGAGTTATAAGGAGGAGGAAAATGAGCAAACAGTTAGAAGTAAATTTCGCGGGAATCACGTTTCCAAATCCAATAACGACGGCGTCCGGTACATTCGGCTCCGGACTCGAATACAGTGAATTTGTGGATTTGAAGAAACTTGGTGCCGTGACGACAAAAGGTGTTGCCAATGTGCCGTGGTCCGGAAATCCGACACCGCGTATTGTGGAAACCCACGGTGGTATGCTCAATGCTATTGGGCTTCAGAATCCGGGAATTGATACTTTGATTGCACGTGATTTGCCATATCTGCATGAGCATGGTGCACATATTATCGTAAATGTGTGCGGGCGTTCCAAAGAGGATTATGTGGAAGTAGTTGAACGTCTTGCGGATGAAGACGTGGATATGTTAGAGATTAATATTTCCTGTCCGAACGTAAAGGCAGGCGGGATTGCTTTTGGACAGAAACCGGAAATGGCGGAAGAAATTACGAAAGCTGTGAAAGCAGTGGCAAAGCAGCCGATTGTTATGAAACTTAGTCCGAATGTCACGGACATTACAGAGATGGCAAAAGCGGTGGAAGCCGGAGGTGCAGATGGTGTTTCGCTGATTAATACGCTGACCGGTATGAAAATTGATGTAGCAAGAAAAACATTTGCTCTTGCCAATCAGACCGGCGGTATGTCCGGTCCATGCGTGAAACCGGTTGCAGTGCGGATGGTATATCAAGTGGCAAATGCTGTTTCCATTCCAGTCTTAGGAATGGGTGGTGTACAAAATACCGAGGATGCTCTTGAATTTTTGATGGCAGGTGCTACCATGGTGGCAGTCGGTACGGCAAACTTTTTTAATCCGTATGTAACATCCCAGATTATTGATGGATTAGAGGAGTATGTAAAGAAGGAAAAACTTTCGAGTATCCGAGATATTATCGGATGTGTAAAATAGTAAGAAATTAAGTTTAGATACAAAAGGAAGTGTTTCGAAACACTTTAGAATGGAGGTCAATATGAAATCGTATATGCAGATGAGCAGGGAGGAACTCCTGTCATTGAAAGCTAGTCTGGAAGAAGAGTTTAAAACGGAAGAGGCGAAAGGGTTGTCTTTAAATATGGCACGTGGTAAGCCGGGAGCTTCTCAGCTTGCATTATCTATGCCGATGCTGGATGTGATTAACAGCAAATCTGACATGAAAACTTTATTAGGAAATGATACCAGAAACTATGGTGACTGGGATGGAATCGGAGAGTGCCGCCAGTTGTTAGCTGATATGATGGAAGTAAAAAAGGACAATGTAATTATATGTGGAAATTCCAGCTTGAATATTATGTATGATACGGTTGCCCGTTCCATGGTTCGTGGTGTGAATGGTTCAACTCCGTGGTGTAAACTGGATAAAGTTAAATTTTTGTGTCCGGTTCCCGGATATGACAGACATTTCAAAATTACGGAGTTATTTGGTATCGAGATGATTAACATCCCGATGGATGAAAATGGTCCGGATATGGATTTAGTTGAAAAATATGTGAATAACGATGAGGCAGTAAAAGGTATCTGGTGTGTGCCGAAATACTCTAATCCGACTGGTATCACATACTCGGATGAGGTAGTAAAACGTTTTGCAAATCTTCATCCGAAAGCAGAAGATTTCCGTATCTTCTGGGATAATGCGTATTGTATTCATCACATTTACGATGAAATTCATGACAAAATTCCAAACATTTTGGAGGAGTGTGAGAAAGCAGGAAATCCGGATATGGTTTACATGTTTGGTTCAACTTCAAAGGTAAGTTTTCCAGGCTCCGGTGTTTCTGCAATTGCGACATCACTAGCCAATGTGGAATTTATCCGTCAGCACATGACTGTGCAGATTATCGGACATGATAAGATTAATCAGCTTCGTCATGTAAGATTTTTTAAGAATATTGACGGTCTTAAAAATCATATGCAGAAGCATGCAGAAATTCTGCGTCCGAAGTTTGAGGCTGTTTTGCAGATTTTACAGGAAGAACTCAAGGGGCTTGAAATTGGTTCCTGGGTGAAACCGCGTGGTGGTTATTTCATTTCCTTTAATGCAATGCCTGGTTGTGCAAAAGCGATTGTTGATAAATGTAAGCAGCTTGGTGTAGTTCTTACGGGAGCAGGTGCTACCTATCCGTATGGAAAAGACCCGGAAGATTCCAATATCCGAATCGCCCCTTCTTTCCCAACACCGGAAGAAATGGCAGAAGCAACAAAAATCTTTGTTCTTTGTGTCAAATTAGCATCCGTTGAAAAACTGTTGAACGACTAGGAGGAACGAAAATGGAACGATATAAGGAAGAGTTTATTGAGTTTATGGTAGAGAGCGATGTTTTGAAATTTGGTGAATTTACGCTGAAAAGCGGAAGAAAATCACCATTTTTCATGAACGCAGGTGCTTATGTAACCGGCTCTCAGTTAAAACGTTTAGGCGAATATTATGCAAAAGCGATTCATGACCAGTATGGAGATAATTTTGACGTTTTATTTGGACCTGCATACAAAGGAATTCCGCTTAGCGTAGCAACCACAATTGCTTTTTATGAATTGTATGGCAAAGAAATCCGTTACTGTTCAAACCGCAAAGAAATCAAGGATCATGGTGATACCGGAATTTTGCTTGGAAGCAAAATTAAGGATAAAGAGCGTGTGGTAATTATTGAGGATGTTACGACTTCAGGAAAATCCATCGAAGAAACTTTCCCGATTATTCAGGCACAGGGAGATGTGGAGATTGTTGGACTTATGGTTTCCCTAAATCGTATGGAGCAGGGAAAAACAAAAGAAAAGAGTGCGCTGGATGAAATTCGTGAAGTATATGGATTCAAAACGGCTGCTATCGTTTCAATGGAAGAGGTAGTTGAGCGTTTGTATAATAAAGAATGCCTTGGAAAAATTGTGATTGATGACAAAATGAAGGCATCCATCGACTCATACTATGAGAAGTACGGTGTTCAAAAGTAAATAATTAGAAAACATGTCGTATGACGCCGGGATTTTTGTGTTCCCGGCGTTTTTCGCTGAAAAAACGTGTATTTGAACAAATTTTTAGTTTCTTTTTTGGTACTAATTGATAATTTACAAGGAGAAAATAAGGTGCTAAGATAGGAAACACTCCACCTCCAATAACAAAAAGGAGGTACCAAAATGAAAATTGCTTTTTGGAGCAATGTCAGAGGACATTCCGGTGTTACAAGTAATTTGGCTTGTATCAGCGTATTATCAGCATTAAGTTGTCCGAATGAGCGGACAATTGTCTTTGAAAATCACAAAAATATTGTGAATCTGGGGAGCACTTATTATCATCCGCAGTCTGCCGGATGTGTAAGAGAGCCCATGTATTACCAGACCGCAAGCGGTCTGGAGAAGGTTCTTCAATTAGTGGAAAAAGGGGAAGAACTTTCTGAAGAAAATTTATATGGTTTGACTAAGGATTACTTGGGAAAACGTCTTTTTTATCTTCCTTCAGAACCGGTAAAGAGTTCTGATTATCTAGAGTATTATTTAGAACGGGAAGCAGTTCGAACGATGGAATGTTTAGAGCGGCTTAGCGATATGGTTATGGTCGATACGTCGGCCGCACCGTTAGCGAGCTCGCGTAAAATTTTACAACAGGCAGATTTGGTTGTTGTGAATTTGAATCAGAATCTTCCATTGCTTTCTCATTTTTTTCGAAATTACTCATCCATACAGGAAAAGGCATTTTATCTGATTGGAAATTATGATGGAAAGTCGGAGCTTACAAAGTCGGCGATTATGAAACAGTTTCATATACCCGGCGCAAAGATTGGCACGATTCCGCATGATACCGGTTTTTCCGATGCAATGTCAAGGGGACAGCTGATTCCTTTTTTGCTGAAAAATTATATGCAAGAAAATTCTCTTTCCCATGAGATGTTTATGCAGGCGGTGAAAGAGACAGTGTCTTTGCTGCAGGAACAGATTCGGAAGCATGGATGAAAGGAGAGGTGGAGCATGAAGAAAATGAGAAAAAGAATTGCACTTTTTTTCGCTCTTTCGCTCTGTGTGAGTGTACGGCCGATTTTAGCAAAAAGGATGGTATCTGATTTTTCGGAGTTTAAGCAGTTGTGTGAATCGGATACGAAGGAAACCATCGAGCTGACTTCGGATATAATCGTGGATGAACCTGTAGTGATACGAGGAGAGAAAATAATTCATGGCAGAGGACATAATCTGGTTCGGAGTGCTTTGCATGGGAAAGTTTATGGTGGATGTCTGTTTTTAGTGCAGGGGAAAAAATGTGAATGGAGCCGTGTGACGGTTTCCGGCAGTGCAGGGGAAAATACAAAATCTAAGATATTTGGAAGGTTAATCGAAGTCAGACAGGGAACATTGGTGATTGGGAAAGGATGCTTTCTGCAGGATAATGTGAATGAAACGCTTGCGGCCAACGGAGGTGGAGCAGTTGAGATTGGCAGCGGAGGTGTTTGCATTATGAAAGCAGGGAGCGTGCGTAACAACAGAAATGTTTCCGGTGGAGCGGCCTTTTATGTAAAAAAGGGCGGCCGATTACTGATACAGGGAGGTGTAATTACTGGTAACAAAACGATAGGAATCGGTGCTGTGGAAGGGTTTGATGGAAGAGGTGGAGCGATTTACTCAGAAGGCAGTGTCTGGTTCAAAGGTGGAGTTATATCGGGGAATACGGCCAAAGGTTATCGAAAAGGTGATATTTGTTACGGAGGTGTCGGTGGAGCTGTTTATGTGGCAAAAGGCGGTTCGTTATATGTTCAGGGCGGTACATTGACAAACAATCCGGATGAAAGGAAGGAGCAGATTTATGCTGATGGCAAGGTTACCGGCTGGGAAAATAAGAAATCAAAGAAAAAGGAGCCAAAACAAAATCAGTCAGAGATAACTAAGTCGAAGCAAAAAAACACAAATGAAAACCAACAAAAACATAACCTTATGCCAGCTAAAACGGCAAAACCAAAGCCGGAAAAGACAGATACCATAAAAAAGGAAAAACAACAAAAGACAGATTCGACAGAGCATAAAAAAACAATAATGCCGGTTATGGATAAAAAAGAAGAAATACATGGGCGGGTTTTGTATGTCGAGCCGGATAATACAGATTTTGTTGAAGAAAAGTGGCATTTTTCGGTAGATGCACTGGAGGTGGCACGACAGTTTATACACCGTCAGGAAAAGCCCTTTAGCAGAGAGGTAAATGATAGCTTTTTAAGACAGTTTGCAAAGGCGAAAAAAGGAGTGGTAAAAAATGAATGAATTTCAAAAAGATTATTTGCTGAAGCGTCAGGACTATGGTGTTTTATATCCTTACGTGATGGAAGAAACGGTCACAGATATTCATTGGAATGGCAGACAGTTATGGATTGATGACTTGGAAAAGGGGCGGTATATGGCACCGGAAGTTTTATCTGAGTCATTTGCAAATCGGTTTTCCATGCTATTATCGAATTTATCAAATAAGGCATTTAACAGGGATAATCCGGTTATGGAAGTGGAAACGGAAGAACTTCGTGTCTGTCTGGTGCATCCGAGTGTTGCGTATTCCGGGCTTTCGATTTCACTGAAAAAAACACCTGCCGTGCGCCGGCTGAAAAAAGAGGATATGACAGGAAATGGCTACTGTGATGCAAGAGTGATTGAATTTCTGATTCAATGTATGGCAGCGCATTGCAGTATTGCAATATGCGGATGTTCCGGTTCCGGAAAAACAGAATTATTGAAATATCTGACGCAGTATATTCCTGCTGCAGAGCGAACCGTTACGATAGAGGATGTGTTAGAGATTCATTATCAGAAAATGAATCCTAATAAAGATTGTGTGGAGATGAGAGTGGCGGAAAACTTTTCTTATACGCAGGCAATACAAATATGTATGAAACAATTGCCAAACTGGCTGATTTTGTCCGAAATCAAGTCCGAGGAGGTGAAATGTTTCTTAGAGTCAATTCGTACCGGAGCTTGCGGAATGACTACGATGCTTGCAGAGGATGTAAGGAGTATTCCGGAGAGAATCTTAGCTATGGCAGGGGAAAAAGAAGATAGCAGATGGATTGAAAATGACACGTATCGTTACTTGGATATTGGTATTTTAGTGAAAAGTAAACGGGATGAGACAGGACTTTTGCACCGCTTTATTGACCAGATTGGTGTGTTTGAACGGGAACCGGTAAGGGGAGGAGAAACTGCGAACCGGATGATTATGCTCGTGGAAGATGGAAAAGTTGTTAATTACCGTCTTCCCAAAAGTTTGTCGAGAAAATTTCAAATTGGGGAAATTGTTCCCGGAAATGATTGGAGGCTTTCATGAAAGTGTGCGATGAATCTCTTTATCATGAGATTGCTGTGATTTATCGTTTCCTTCATTTGTATGAGCGAATGGAAACGATGGAAGGGGAAGCACTTGATTTTATAACACGTGATTTTGATGCGTGGAAAAGGAGAAGAGAACAAATAAGGCAGTCTGAGAAAAAGATAAAAAAAGAGTATTTGTTATCGGTGATACTGGCATTTATCCTTTGTTTGGTTTCTTTTCTTATGCTGCATTTTTGCTCTCTTATGTTGACGGGAAAAGAAACGAATATACTTGGTTCTACTGCTGTTTTTTGTGGTATGGTTTTGTTGACTGTTACTTGTTTTTTATTATGGTTTTGGAAGAAAAAGAGGAAAAAGGACAGTACCATCTTAGCGCTGGAGATGAGACAGATGGCTTCTTACTGGATTATGACAGCTGCCTGTTCTTTGCAGACAAAAGGTGTTTACCAAATGATTTTGCTGTCAATTGAGGAAATGGATGGCTGGTTTCGTGAAGAGTTGGAAACTTTATTGGAAAATATTCGGCAGGATCCGGCCTCTTATAAACCATATGATTCTTTTTGTGAGGAATTTGATGACATGGAGTTTCGCATCGCAATGAGAGTATTGGGAAGGGCAAATGTCGATGGCTGTGAGCAGGCAAAGCAGGAGATATTTTTCCTTATGGAACAGTTGTATAGTAAGTACGATGAGGAAGAGGAGAGTAGCAGTAAAAAGCATGCATTGCGTCTGCGTGCATTTCGTCGGATTCCACTTTTTATTGCCGGTGTAAAAATTATGTGGGACAGTGTTTTAGTATTTTCTCTTCTTGTTCAGCAGATGACGATTTGGAATGGAGGGTGAGATGAGCCGATTAGTGGATGAATTTATACTTATGTTATTGTTCACAGCACTTTCTTTTCTTTTGGTGTTCTATCTCTCTCAAAATGTGAGATATGGAAGTGCCAGAACATATTACCGGGAGGCTGTATATCAATTGCAGAAAAGTGATTATTCGGAAGAAGCAAAAAATCAATGTTATAAGGAGGCAAAAGACAGAGGCTATCAGGTACAGATAAAGAGTAAAACGACAGGGTATGTTCGTGTTATTCTGCAGTATGATGTCGTTTTTCCTTTTGGATTACGAAAAAAATATATGATTGATGGGTATGAATATGCAGGATAGGAGGTGATTTGTGTGAAGACAATTGTGATATCGATGATTGGAATTGGTTCAATTTTATTTGTTGTTATGATTCAACATACGGCGTCAAAACAAATGTGGTCATATGAAAGAGCGGAAACTTCTTTATCATCTGCTATGGAGCAGACAATGTCGGAGGTGATGGAGGAAAACCATTATGGAATTGAAAATCGTAATGAGATGCTAGCAGCCCTTTTACAGTCCCTGATTGCAAAATGGAACCATGAAATTGATTTGACGGTTCTGGTTCATAAAATGGATTATGATAAAAGACAGATGGATGTGGAGGTCTGCGGCAGAATGAATATGGATGAGGGAAAAGAAGAGACGGTGAGTGTGAGAAGAAAAATTGTTTTTGAAAAAGATTAAATGGCAAGAAGCCGAAAGAAACTATTCGGCTTCTTCCGGCTCCTCTGTTATTTTTGGTTTGAGTTCAAGTTTTACTGTATCAATTCGATTTCCGTCGACTTTAAGTACTGTGTACCTGGCAAATTCATCTTCGGCTGTTTCCCCTTCAGTTGGAAAATGCTCCAACAGGTTAATGACATGCCCCGCAATCGAGTCATAATCATCGGATTTAAGCGGTACGCCGAGTGCCTCGGCAATGTCATCTAATGGTGTAGAACCAAGCACTTTGTAGACGGAATCAGAAAGTACCTGAATGTCATCTTCTTCGTCTGTGTCGTACTCATCACGTAGTTCGCCAACGATTTCCTCAATGAGGTCTTCCATGGTAATCAGACCGGCGAGAGCACCATATTCGTCCAGAACAATGGTCATCGGAATGGAGTCCTTCCGCATTTCCATGAAAAGTTCGGAGACATTTTTGTATTCATAAGTGACATGAGCTTCCCGCATCAAAGATTTGATGTTCAGGTTTTCTTTGTCGCCTTGATAAAAAACGAAATCTTTCAAGTTGATAATACCAATGATGTGATCAATGGTTTCTTCGTATACCGGAAGTCTTGCGTATTTGTTTTCCGTAAATTCCGTCAGCAGTTCGTCATAGGAAATGTTTGCCTCCACCATGGCAATATCCATACGTGGAATCATAACATCTTTGGCAAGTGTATCACCAAAGTCTACGATATTGGTAATCATCTTACGCTCCTCGCTTTCGATGACACCTTCTTCGTGACTGACATCAACAAAGGTACGCAGCTCATCTTCTGTAATACTGCTTGATTTTTTTGAAGTGTCCACACGAAGTAAAAACATTAAAAATCTTGCAAATTGGTTGACGATAAAAATAACAGGCGTCAATATGTGAGTGATAGCGGAAATTGAACTCGAATAGAAGAGTGCTAATTTCTCTGCATTTTTTGTCGCAAGATTTTTTGGTGTGATTTCACCAAAAATCAAAATCAATACAGTCAGAATACCGGTTGCGATACCGGCAAAAAGACTAGTGCTGTTTTCCATACCAATCCGTTTGCATATTGAAAATGCATAGGATGTTGATATCGAAGAAGCAGAAAGATTTACAATGTTGTTACAAATTAGTACAGCACTCAGCATTTTGGAAGGTTCTTCAATTAACTTCAAAACGCGTTTTGCTGCTTTGTTATTTTCCTCTGCCAAAGAGCGCATGCGGATTTTATTTACCGTTGTTAATGCCGTCTCTGCAGAAGAGAAATATGCGGATAATATGAGTAAAATTATAATTATAAGTATATTTACCGCGTCACTGGGCCCCAAGTCCTCATCTCCTTTTGTATCCAGGGTCGTTATGGATTATTTTCCAACCATTGTATCTGATTGGATGAATATTGTCAAGTTTTGTCTTTTTCAAGTCAGCGTCAAATCAGCTTAAAGCCTGACGTTTTCTGGCCATTTCATCACTGTCGAGATATTCGTCATATGTGGTTACCTTGTCAATCATACCATTTGGCGTAAATTCAATGATACGGTTGGCGATGGTCTGGATAAACTGATGATCCTGGGAAGTGAATAAAACAACACCGGGGAATTTAATCAGACCATTGTTTACGGAAGTGATGGATTCCATATCTAAGTGGTTTGTTGGCTCATCCATTAAAAGGACGTTAGAACCAAGCATCATCATTTTGGAAAGCATAACACGAACTTTCTCACCACCGGAAAGTACATTGACTTTCTTTAATCCATCGTCGCCTTTAAAGAGCATACGTCCTAAAAAGCCGCGGACATAAGTAGCATCTTTTTCCGGAGAAAATGGCATTAGCCAGTCTACGATGGTATCGTTACTGTCAAAGTATGCTGTGTTATCTTTCGGGAAATATGAGTTGGAAGTTGTAATTCCCCATTTATAATCGCCTTCGTCCGGTTCCATTTCACCGGCAAGAATCTGGAATAAGGTTGTTGCCGCAATACCGTAAGAACCAACAAAAGCAATTTTATCATCGTGGCCAACGGTAAAGGAAACATTGTCAAGCACTTTTTCGCCATCAATCGTTTTTGAAAGATTGGTAACGGTAAGAACTTCATTTCCGATTTCGCGGTCCGGCTTAAAATCAACATAAGGATATTTACGGCTGGATGGTCGCAGAGTGTCTAACTCAATTTTTTCCAGCGCACGTTTTCTGGAAGTTGCCTGTTTGGATTTGGAAGCATTTGCACTGAATCGCTGGATAAATTCCTGCAGTTCTTTGATTTTTTCTTCCTTCTTCTTATTGGCTTCTTTCATCTGCTTAATCATTAACTGGCTGGATTCATACCAGAAATCATAGTTACCTGCATAAATCTGCATTTTGCCGTAATCTAAGTCAACGGTATGAGTACATACTTTGTTGAGGAAATAACGGTCATGGGATACTACAATAATTGTATTCTCAAAATCAATGAGAAATTCTTCTAACCAGCGGATGGAGTCCAAATCCAAATGGTTTGTCGGCTCGTCGAGCAGAAGAATATCCGGGTTGCCAAATAAGGCACGTGCTAACAAGACTTTAACCTTGTCCGTGTCCGGCAGTTCGCTCATCTGTTTGTAGTGAACTTCCGTGGCAATACCAAGTCCGTTTAACAAGGTGGCAGCGTCAGCTTCTGCTTCCCATCCATTCATGGTGGCAAACTCGGCCTCGAGTTCACTTGCACGCATACCATCTTCTTCGGAGAAGTCTTCTTTGGCATAGATGGCATCTTTTTCCTTCATGATGTCATACAGTTTTTGATTTCCTGCAATTACGGTGTCCAAAACAATTTGGTCGTCATATTTAAAATGGTCCTGCTCCAATACGGAAAGACGCTCGCCGGGGCCTAAACTGATTTCACCGGTTGTCGGCTCTAATTCGCCGGAAAGAATTTTCAAAAAAGTAGACTTTCCTGCACCGTTGGCACCGATGATACCATAGCAGTTTCCTTCGGTGAATTTAATATTTACTTCCTCGAAAAGCGCTTTTTTTCCGAAACGTAATGAGATGTTACTTGCTTGAATCATAATTTCCTCCATGTTTGTTTCATACTAAAGTTTTTGCCATAAGGCATAACATATCTATTTTATTTTACTAGAAATTTGCTAAATTGCAAGGATTTCTTTACAGTAGCGGAGGAATATGGTACATTTTATCATGCAGAAAAAAGCTGCCGAGTGTGCAGCTGGTTAAGAAAGGGAGATGTTATGCCAACCAAAAAGCAAAAACAGGCTGTAATCCGACAGCTTTTAATTCCAATAATTTTGATTATTGCGGCACTTTTGTACCAGCCGGTAAAAGGGCTTTTTGTCTCAAAGGAAAAGCCTGTTGAGACAAAAGCGGATGGTGGCAGCCTTACGGTTTCTTATATCGATGTGGGACAGGGGGATGCTACGCTTATTCAAAAAGGAAACTTTAGTATGTTAATTGATGCCGGGAAAAATGAAAAAGGGCAGACGGTTGTTTCTTATCTGAAGAAAAAAGGTATTAAAAAGTTAAATATATTAGTGGGAACTCATCCGGACAGTGACCATGTCGGAGGTCTTGATGATGTCATTAACAATGTTCAGGTAGACACGGTGTATCTGCCTGAGGTAAAAAAACAGACGAAAACGTACCGGGATGTGGAAAGTGCCTTGAAGAGTGTGAATAAGACGGCACAGATGCCGGAAATCGGAAAGGAATATCGGTTTGAAAAAAATGTGGTAATCCGTTTTTTGGGACCGCTCAAAAATTATAAGGAAGCCAATAATAATTCTTTGGTGGTGCAGCTTGCCTATGGAAAAAACCGCTTTTTATTTATGGGCGATGCGGAAGAAAAAGCAGAAGAGGATATGATAAAAGAGAATTACGATCTCGAATGTGATGTGCTAAAAGTTGGGCATCATGGAAGTTATACGGCAACGGGGGATAATTTTCTTACAAAAGCGGATCCGGCGTATGCTGTTATCAGCGCGGGAAAAGACAATTCTTATGGACATCCTCATGCAGCTACTCTTGCTAAGCTTGAGGATGATGATGTGCAGATATACCGCACGGATACGATGGGAACGATTGAGGCGGTTTCAGATGGGAATCAGATTCATATGGAAACGGAGAAGGGGAAAACAAACGAATAGTTGATAGTTGCATTTTCAAGGGAATCCCATTATAATAAGTAAGATACCACATAAGAAGGAGGAGCCATATGGAGGAAGAAAAGACAGTCGGATTGGTTGAGACGTTTGATACCGGTGAATTGTCAACGGAATTGATTCCGCCGAATTTTACAGATCCGGATGATTTGTTTGAAATCTTGAAAAAAACGGTCAGCAGTTACCATCCTTCCAATGATTTGGAGATGATTAACAAAGCTTATGCACTGGCGAAGGATGCCCATAAAGACCAGAAGAGAAAATCCGGCGAACCATACTTGATTCACCCGGTATGTGTGGCGATAATTCTTGCACAGCTTGAGATGGATAAGGAGACCATCGTGGGGGGGCTGCTTCACGATGTTGTTGAAGATACAAAATATACGACAGAAGATTTGACAGAGATGTTCAGCGCAGAAATTGCGGCATTGGTGGATGGTGTTACGAAATTGACACAGTTGAATTATTCTTCTGATAAATTAGAGTTACAGGCGGAAAATCTGCGTAAGATGTTTCTTGCGATGGCGAAAGATATCCGCGTAATTATTATTAAACTGGCTGACCGCCTTCACAATATGCGAACAATGCAGTTTATGAAGCCGGAGAAACAGAAAGAAAAATCAAAAGAAACGATGGAGATTTATGCGCCGATTGCGGATCGGCTTGGTATATCCAAAGTAAAGGTTGAATTAGATGATTTGTCTTTACAGTATTTAGAGCCGGAAGCTTATCGGGATTTGAGCGAACAGTTTAATGCCATCAAGGAATATAAGGAAAATTTCGTAAAAGAAATTATGGAAGAAGTGGATAAAAGGCTGATTGAAAACAATATCAAGGCGACCATTGACGGCCGTGTGAAACATTTGTTTAGTATTTACCGCAAGATGGCAAAACAGCATAAGACATTAGACCAGATTTATGATTTATTTGCGATTCGTATTATTGTGGACAATGATCAGGAGTGCTACACGGCACTTGGTATTATTCATGAGATGTATAAACCGATTCCGGGGCGTTTTAAAGACTACATTGCGATGCCGAAACCGAATCATTACCAGTCTCTGCATACGACACTGATTGGTCCGACCGGTCAGCCGTTTGAAATTCAGATTCGTACGTATGAAATGCATCGAACGGCAGAATATGGTATTGCGGCTCACTGGCGTTACAAAGAGAGCGGTGGAAGCAACAGCTCCAAAAATCAGAGAGAAGAAGAGAAGATGGCATGGCTGCGTAGAATTTTGGAATGGCAGCATGACATGGATGATAATAAGGAATTTTTGAGTTCCATTAAAAGTGATTTGGATTTGTATTCCGACCGAATTTACTGCTTTACACCAAATGGAGATGTAAAAAATCTTCCTGCCGGCTCCACACCGATTGATTTTGCCTATGCTGTCCACACAGCAGTGGGAAATAAAATGGTGGGTGCCAGAGTAAATGGCAGTATCGTGAAACTGGATTATGAGATTCAAAATGGTGACCGCATTGACATTATTACCAGTCAAAACAGCCGTGGTCCAAGCCGTGACTGGCTAAATCTTGTCAAGAGCAGTCAGGCAAAGAATAAAATTAACCAGTGGTTCCGTAACGAATTTAAGGAAGATAATATTATTAAAGGAAAAGAACTTTTGCATACTTACTGCAAAAACAAAGGCATTGACCTTTCGGTTCTTTTGCGAAATGAATATACAGCAGCCTGCATCCGCAAATATGGATTTCGTGACTGGGAGTCTGTGTGTGCCGCAATCGGGCATGGTGGATTAAAAGAAGGACAGGTTGTTAATAAGTTACAGGACGAGTATAACAAGAAAAACAAACGCATTGTTTCGGATGCTCAGGTGCATGAAGTAATTGAGAATGCAAAAGAGGCAAAGCAGGTGGCAGAACACACATCCAAAGAACACTTAAAGAGCAAAAGCGGCATTATTGTGGAAGGTTTGGATGATTTGGCAGTTCGTTTTTCGAAATGCTGCAGCCCGGTTCCGGGAGATGAAATTGTTGGATTTGTTACAAGAGGCCGCGGTGTGTCAATTCACCGTACCGATTGTGTAAATATGATTCATCTGCCGGTATCGGAGAAAAATCGCCTGATTGAAGCTGAATGGAGTCCGGAGGCAAAAGACAGCGGTGAAGTTTATCCGGTTGAAATCGTCATTTACTGTTATAACAGAAGTGGTGTATTGTTTGACATTTCCCGTATTTTTACGGAAAATAACATTGATGTGAAATCCATGAATGTCCGCACAACCAAGCAGGAGCGCGCAACGATTACCGTTGGATTTGAAACACATGGTGTGGAACAGTTAGACCGGTTAATCAGTAAATTAAAATCCGTAGAAAGTGTAAACGACATTGAGCGAAGCACGAACGGTTAAAAAGGGAGAAATATTATGGAAATCATTATGCTGACAGTAGGTCAGGTATGTACTAATTGTTATATCATTCATCAGGAAGGTACCAATTCTTGTGTTGTGATTGACCCTGGTGACGAAGCAAAAAAAATAGCAGACCAGATTCGCAAAAACGGCTGGGACTGTGAGGGGATTTTATTAACACACGGACACTTTGACCACATTACCGGCGTGAGTGACCTTGTCTCTTATGTTGGTGGAAAAGTGTATGCTTACAGGGAAGAACTTGATGTTTTGAAAGACCCGCATCTGAATGCCAGTGCGATGGCAGGCTATGAGGTGGCAATTGAGCCTGAGATGTTACTGCGTGACGGTGAGAAACTTGAGATTGCCGGATTTGTATTCCGTGTCATTTATACGCCGGGGCATACGAAAGGCGGATGCTGTTATTATGAAGAAAAGGAGAAGGCTTTATTTAGTGGAGATACCATTTTCATGGAATCGATTGGCAGAACGGATTTGCCGACCGGAAATACGGCACAGTTGTTAGATTCCGTGCGGAATAAAGTGCTTGTGCTGCCGGATGATGTTAAAATTTATCCGGGACATGGGCCAGAAACAACGGTTGCCTATGAGGCGGCAAACAATCCATATGCATAGGGGATTTATGTATGATTACTTTTGAAATGAAGAAAAATGACAAAAAGCCATTGGAATTTGCTTATGATATGAGAGCACTTTCCCAGAGTTTTTTTCCGGAACACCCTTGTGAAATTAAAGAGAGGGAAGACTGGAAAGAGCAAGAGGGATATCCCTTGTCATGTTATTTTGGAGATGAGCTTTTCTTTCATTTGGATTTGTCGGTAGGCTATGATAAAAACAGTGTAAAAGCTGCGGTGTACAGACAGTTTTCAGAGAAAGCAAATAAGACACTGCCATGGGGAATTCTTACCGGGATTCGTCCTGCGAAAATTCCACTTCGCATGCTTTTTGAAGGGAAAACCAAAGAAGAAGTCCGTGAGTGCTTAAAAGAAGAATATCTGGTGAGCAAAGCAAAGATTTCTCTTGTGATGGATGTTGCAGAGAAAGAATATGAGATGGTAAAAGATTTGGATGAAAAAAACGGATACAGTGTCTACATTGGAATTCCGTTCTGCCCTTCCATCTGCCAGTACTGTTCCTTTTCTTCTTATGATTACAAGAGTTATGCCACAAAGGTGGATGCCTATTTAGAGGCACTGGAAAAAGAGATGGCTGCTTTTAGTCTGCAGGCCGGAGAGAGACCGCTGCATACCATTTATGTGGGGGGCGGAACGCCGACATCTCTGAATGAACAGCAGTTACAGAAACTGATGGATATGATACAAAAGCATTTGGATGTAAAAAAGGCACTTGAGTTTACAGTGGAAGCCGGGAGACCGGACAGTATTACGATGGAAAAACTTGAAATTTTAAAACGTGCCGGTGTGACGCGTATTTCCATTAATCCACAGACAATGAAGCAGCATACATTAGAATTGCTCGGCAGAAATCACACAGTAGAACGTGTGAATGAAACATTTTGGATGGCACGTAAGGCTGGTTTTGATAACATTAATATGGATGTGATTGTCGGGCTGCCGGAAGAAGATGAAGTAGATTTTTGCAATACGATGTATAAAATCCATGAACTTGACCCGGACAGTGTCACTGTGCATACGCTTGTGATTAAGAGGGCGTCCAGAATGAGACGTGAACAGATGGAGAGAGGTGGAGAAATCTGCCCGGAAGATACGCTGATTCCGATTATTCAGAAGGCAAGCGAGGATATCTTAAGAGATTACGGATATCTGCCGTATTATATGTACCGCCAGAAAAATAAGGCAGGTACCACAAGAAATACAAATCAGGAAAATGTTGCCTATGCAAAACCTGGTAAGGAGTGTTTATACAATACCTTAATCATGGAAGAATGGGAAACGATTGCGGCACTCGGCAGCGGCGGCTCCACAAAGTATGTCATTCATGAAGAAAACCGTATGGAGCGCATTGAAAACGTAAAAAGTGTGGATGATTATATTCACCGCATTGATGAGATGATAGAAAGGAAAAAGAAATTATGGCATTAAAGAAAAAACCAACAACCGGAATGAAAGACATTCTGCCAAGAGAGATGGAGATTCGAGATTATGTAATCGGACAGATTAAAGAAACATATCGTACTTTTGGGTTCCAGTCGATTGAGACCCCTTGTGTGGAGCATATTGAAAATTTGAATAATAAACAGGGCGGTGAAAATGAAAAACTCATTTTCAAAATCTTGAAACGTGGTCAGAAACTGAATTTGGAGACGGCAGAAACCGAAAGCGATTTGGTTGATGGTGGTCTGCGCTATGACCTTACAGTGCCGTTATCCAGATATTATGCGAATAATGCAAATGAACTGCCGGTTCCGTTTAAGGCACTTCAGATGGGAAATGTATGGCGTGCTGACAGACCGCAGCGTGGACGTTACCGCCAGTTTATGCAGTGTGATATTGATATTTTGGGCGAGCCGTCAAATTTAGCGGAAATTGAATTGATTCTCGCAACGACGACGCTGCTTGGTAAACTGGATTTTGAAAACTTTACTATCCGCATTAATAATCGTAAAATCTTAAAAGGAATGGCTGCTTTCTGCGGATTCCCGGAAGAAGAATACGACGAGGTGTTTATCATTCTTGATAAGATGGACAAGATTGGCATGGACGGCGTTGTGGCAGAACTTTTAGAGGCTGGTTATGCCGGTGAATCCGTACAAAAATGTAAGACTTTATTTGAGACAGTAACAAGTGATATTGAGGGCGTACGCTATATGAAAGATACGCTTGGCGAGTTTTTGGAAGAGGGATCTGCCGAAGATTTGGAGACTATTATTTCTACAGTAGAAAAAGTTAAAACAGCAAATTTTAAAATTGTTTTTGACCCGACACTTGTCCGTGGTATGAGTTATTATACCGGACCAATTTTTGAAATTGCGATGGATGAGTTTGGCGGTTCTGTCGGTGGCGGCGGACGTTACGATGAAATGATTGGAAAGTTCACCGGAAATAACACATGTGCATGTGGATTTTCCATTGGATTTGAGCGTATTGTTATGCTGCTTTTAGAGCGTGATTACAAAGTGCCGTCGGCAGCTCAGAAAAAAGCCTATTTGATTGATAAAAAAGCATCTGCGGATGTAATCGCAGAAGTAATCGAAAAGGCAAAAGCCGAAAGAGAAAAAGGAATTATTGTTGCTATTAATATTATGAAAAAGAACAAAAAATTCCAAAAGGAACAGCTCATGGCAGATGGCTATGAAGAGATTGAAATGATTTACGCAGATTAATTAGCAAAACAAACCGATACAATCGGGTTATCTATGGAGGTTATTATGGCAGAGTCAATGACAGGATTAAAGCGCACATGCCGATGCGCGGAATTAACAACAGAAAATATTTCTCAAACCGTTACCGTGATGGGATGGGTTCAGAAAAGTCGTAACAAAGGCGGAATTGTTTTTGTGGATTTAAGAGACCGTTCCGGTATTATCCAGCTTATTTTCGAAGAAAGCAATGTTGGAAAAGAAGGGTTTGAAAAAGCAGCAAAATTAAGAAGTGAGTTTGTTGTGGCTGTTACAGGAACTGTTACAAAGCGTTCCGGTGCGATCAATGAGAATTTGAAAACCGGTGAGATTGAAGTGGTTGCCACCGATATCCGGATTCTTTCTGAATCGGAAACACCACCATTCCCAATTGAGGAGAATTCAAAAACAAAAGACGAACTTCGTTTGAAATACCGTTATCTTGATTTGCGTCGTCCGGATTTGCAGCGTAATCTGATTTTGCGCAGTAAAGTTGCTATGGTCGCACGCCAGTTTTTGGCAGATGAAGGATTTTTGGAGATTGAAACACCGATTTTGATTAAGAGTACACCGGAGGGAGCACGTGATTATCTTGTGCCAAGCCGTGTGCATCCGGGCAGTTTTTATGCGCTGCCACAGAGTCCGCAGGTGTTAAAACAGCTCCTTATGTGTTCCGGTTATGACCGTTATTTCCAGATTGCAAAATGTTTCCGCGATGAGGATCTGCGTGCAGACAGACAGCCGGAGTTTACACAGATTGATATGGAATTATCTTTTGTTGATGTGGACGATGTTCTGGATGTCAATGAGAGATTACTGCAGAAAATGTTTGCTCTGATTGATGTAGATGTTCCGCTCCCAATTCCACGTATGACCTGGCAGGAAGCAATGGACCGTTTTGGTTCGGATAAGCCGGATATCCGCTTTGGCATGGAGCTTAATGATGTGACAGAAGTTGTTAAAAACTGTGGTTTTGGCGTATTTACCGGAGCCATTGAAAATGGCGGTTCCGTGCGTGGTATTAATGCGAAGGGACAGGGAACTATGCCGCGTAAGAAAATTGATAAATTAGTTGACCTTGCAAAGGATTTTGGTGCAAAAGGACTTGCTTATCTGTGCATCAATGAGGATGGCAGCTATAAATCTTCTTTTGCAAAATTCATGACAGAGGAGGAATTGAAAAGCTTAGTAGAGGCAATGGCTGGTGAGCCGGGCGATTTACTGTTGTTTGCAGCGGATAAAAATAAAGTTGTATGGGATGTGCTTGGAAATCTTCGTCTGGAGCTTGCAAAACAGATGGATTTGCTTGATAAAAATGAATTTAAGTTCCTTTGGGTAACGGAGTTCCCACTTCTTGAGTTTAATGAGGAATTGGGCCGTTTCCAGGCAATGCACCATCCGTTTACAATGCCTATGGAGGAGGATATTCCATATCTGGAAAGTGATCCGGGACGTGTTCGTGCACAGGCTTATGACATTGTATTGAATGGTACGGAAATCGGTGGAGGTTCCATCCGAATCCACCAGAACGATATTCAGGAGAAGATGTTTGAAGCATTAAATTTCTCCAAAGAAGATGCGTATGAGCAGTTCGGATTTTTGTTAGATGCCTTCAAATATGGCGTTCCACCTCATGCAGGACTGGCCTATGGTCTGGATCGTCTGGTTATGCTGATGGCAAAAGAAGACAGTATTCGTGAAGTAATTGCATTCCCGAAAGTAAAAGATGCTTCTTGTCTGATGACAAATGCACCAAGTCCGGTGGATGCAAAGCAGTTAGATGAATTAGGTATTATGGTTGAAGAAAAGGAGGGACAGGCAGAATGAGTGTAGCACAAAAAAGTTTTGGAACAACAAAGAATGGAGAAGAGGTAACTCTTTACACTATCACAAACAACAATAACGTATCGGTAAGCGTCATTGATTATGGTGCAAACTTAGTGTCTTTGATGGTACCGGATAAAAACGGCAATGTGGAAGATATTGTTCTTGGATTTGATAACGTTGCCGGTTATGAAGTGAATGGATGCTTTTTCGGCGCGTTCATCGGACGTCATGGAAACCGCATCGGCGATGCCAAATTTGAGTTAGACGGTGTAACGTATGAGCTTGAAAAAAATGATGGAAAGAATAATCTGCATGGCGGCACACCGGGCTATCATCAGGTTATGTACCAGGCAGCAGTTGGTGACAACAGTGTCACATTTACCCGTGTAAGTCCGGATGGAGAGCAGGGATATCCGGGAAATCTTGATGTGAGTCTGACCTATACGTTGACAGATGACAATGAATTAAAATTGCATTATGTGACAAAATCAGACAAAAACACACTTTGCAATTTGACAAATCATAGTTACTTTAATTTAAAAGGACACAAGGGCGGACAAATTACGGACCACATTGTGACGATAAAAGCAAACGGCTTTACGTCGACAAGTGACGATTTGATTCCGGACGGAACAATTGTAGATGTGACCGACACACCAATGGATTTCAGAAAGCCAAGATGTGTAGGTGATGATATTGATTCCGATTATCCACCGATTGTTTTGGCAGGTGGTTATGACCACAACTATGTTTTGGATAAGCCGGAAGGAACTTTTGCAAAAGTAGCAGAAGTGACAGAAAAGGAAAGTGGCAGAACAATGGAAGTGTATACAGACCTTCCGGGCATGCAGCTTTATTCCGGAAATTTTATTGAGAATGAGAAAGGAAAAGATGGACAAACTTATACAAAGAGAACCGGTATCTGCTTTGAAACGCAGTTTTTCCCGAACTCCATCAATGTTAAGTCCTTTACGCCATGCGTGATTAAGGCAGGCGAAACCTTTGAATCCGAAACAATGTATAAATTTTTCTTTTAGTTAGGAAATACTTACGACCGACAAATGCTAAGCTTTCTAATCTGATAAGTGATGGTGTTTGTCGGTTTTGCATAACAAAAAGGAAGATGGCGGGGAACCATCTTCCTTTCTGCATTAAAAAGAGGAGAAAGTTTGGTTTAAAAACACCAAAACAATTTATGAAAAAAAGTATCTTGTAAGCAAATTCATGTTACAATCGTCAGTATAGGGGTTAGATGTTAGGATAGTTTTGCGAAAATGTAAACGTTTTGTTAACATGGGAAATTTACGGTAATTCTTTTTTGAGGGAATAACGAAACAAGATATGGTTGAATACTATAGGATAAAAAGGAAGCTTTGATTTTACTAAAGGAGAGTGAATGGTGAAAAGTGTATTGGGAAAATTGATTCAAAGAGAATTTGGAAAAGAACGGTATGCGTGCTATGCCGATAAATTAAAGAGAAAACAAAGTATGGACGTGTTTTGCGATATTTATGAGAAATTGAGTCATTCGTCGGAAGAAGAACTGGATTTGGCGTTAAAAGGACTTTTGGACACCGTGCAGCAGTCAATTGGAATCAGCCGCAACTTTATCTATATTGTGACTGGTTTTGCAGTTACGTTGCTTACGCTTGTTTTTTTACAGCTTCCTGCGGTGGTGTTTGCCATAACAGCAGTGACCGCCGGACTTATTTTTTTGTATAAGACGTGTGAATTTGTGAAAAACCGGTACTGTGACCGTGACATCCGCATTGTTTTGATTTATAAGATTGCTCTCTTTCATCTTTTGGAAGAATCTTGTTTACAAGAGGAGCAACATGAGCTATAATAGCGGTATGTCAATAAATCCGGGGAGCTTGCAGACAGGCTGAGAGGAAGGTGACACCTTCGACCCGAAACCTGATGTGGGTAATGCCAACGGAGGAAGAATCTATGGAGGACCACATTTGTGGTCTTCTTTTTTTGAATGGAGGATAAGAATGAGTAATTATACGACACAGATGGATGCAGCGAGAAAAGGAATTATCACACCGGAGATGGAGCGGGTCAGCGCTTATGAAAATTTCGATGTGGAAGAACTCCGCGAGTTAGTTGCAAAAGGACAGGTTGCGATTCCTGCCAATAAAAATCACAAATGCTTAAAAGCTTATGGAATCGGTTCCCGTTTGAAAACAAAAATCAATGTTAATCTTGGAACGAGTAAGGATTGTCTTGATTTAGATGTGGAAATGAAGAAAGTACAGGCGGCTGTCGATATGGGTGCTGAGGCAATTATGGACTTGAGTTCATTTGGTGATACACAGAAATTCCGCCGTAAACTGACAAGTGAATGTCCGGCTGTTATTGGTACCGTGCCGATTTATGATGCCGTTGTTTACTATAACAAAGCATTAAAAGACATTACTTCCGATGAGTGGATGGAAGTCGTAAAAATGCACGCCAAAGACGGTGTTGATTTTATGACCATTCACTGTGGAATTAACCGTGCCACAGCAGACCGTTTTAAACAGAATCTGCGTCACACCAATATTGTATCCCGCGGCGGTTCCATTATTTTTGCATGGATGGAATTAACCGGAAATGAAAATCCATTTTATGAGAGATATGATGAACTTTTGGATATCTGCGAAGAGTATGATGTGACAATCAGTTTAGGAGATGCCTGCCGTCCGGGAAGTATTGAAGATGCCGGAGACATTTCGCAGATTTCCGAATTGGTTGCACTTGGTGAACTGACACAGCGTGCATGGAATCACAATGTACAGGTTATGGTTGAGGGACCGGGTCATATGCCGCTGAATCAGATTCGTGCAAACATGGAAATTCAGCAGACGGTATGTAAGGGAGCGCCATTTTACGTATTAGGACCTTTGGTGACCGATGTTGCACCGGGTTATGATCATATTACCAGTGCGATTGGTGGAGCAATTGCTGCGACTTATGGTGCATCATTCCTTTGCTATGTAACACCGGCAGAGCACTTGCGTCTCCCTACACTTGAAGATGTTAAAGAAGGAATTATTGCTTCCCGCATTGCAGCCCATGCTGCGGACGTGGCAAAAGGACTGCCGGGTGCAAAAGACTGGGATTTTGAAATGAGCGAAGCACGTCGCAATCTTGATTGGGAAAAGCAGTTTGAACTTGCCATTGACCCGGAAAAAGCACGCCGTTACCGTGCAGAAAGCAAACCGGAAAAAGAAGATACATGTACGATGTGCGGAAAAATGTGTGCCGTAAGAAATATTAATAAAATTCTTCGAGGTGAAGACGTCGATATCATGGACTAAACGAATTACTATCTTGCAAAATACCCTCCATTAGGTGTATAATAATACTGCATTAATGTGTGGATATTATACCCATGGAGGGATTTTTTATGAAGAAAAGGATTTTGGATTTTTTAATTAAGATTGGAAAGAAGTGTAAACCACTTACCTACCCGGTAATGATTGTAGTCATTGCCTTTTTGACAATTTATCATGCGATAAGAAATCTATTTACAAATGAGAATAAATGGAAGTCTCTTGTGACCGGTGCCATCTGTCTGGCTGCCGTTGTAGGAGCTGTTCTTGTCCTGCCATCACTGGCGGATGAGATGACGGGTGAGAGCCAGACCGAGACTGTGTCAGAGGAGGAACTTGAGCCGACGATGACACCGGATGTGACGGTGGAGCCGGTTGTGACTGAAGAACCGGAAGAAAAGCAGGACAGTGAGGAGACAGAATCGGCAGAAGAAACGACAAAACCGGAAGAAGAGAAAAAAGACGAGGAAAAGGCGACGGATGAGCCACAGGCAACTGAGGAACCGCAATATCAGTCAGCAGCCAAACAGGATGAATCCGATAATCTGCCAAAAGAGGAAAAGAAGGCAATTAAGAAAAAGAGGGAAGCGGCACCGGTTCAGTTAGAAAAACCGACCTGCCAGGTGGTAGAGCAGCCGGTAGGGCCGTATACATATCCGATGGATTCAACCATCAAAGTAAAAGTAGAAGTAACACCGCCGGCAGGAGCCGGTTATGAGTGCCAGTGGTATGTAAGCAAAACGGCAAACGGTACCGGTGAGGCGCTGGTTGGAAATGGAGCAAAGACAACAACGTATTCCATTCCGAAAGATACCGGAGCCGGTGATTATTATTTCTACTGTATGGTGAAAAGTGTTGACAATAACCAGTATGATTTAGATTCTGAAGAAGTACGCAGCGCTGATGTAGTTGTGACAATTCAGAAGGGTGAGCCGCAGCTTTCTGATTTTGATATCAGTACGATTAAAGAGGAATACTATTATACCGGAGAAATCATTAATCCAACTATTGTGTCTTCGAAAGAGGGAATGGGAAGTGCTTACATTGTTGTGAAAGATGGCACGACAGAAAACCGTCCGAAAGCCGACAGTGATGATCCTTATGCGATTTATCTGCATGTCAGCAAGGGTAGTAACTATAAGGCAAAAACAATTGATTTGAATAAAACAATTACCATTAAGCGTTATCCGACACCAACGAAACCGTACAAAGTCAGTGGTACAAAAGGAAAACTTGTCGATGGAAAACAGTGGTATACTTCAGATGTAAAGATTGTACCGATGAGCGGCTATTTGATTTCAAGGGATGAGAGCGATTTTAAAGATTCCATCATTTGTTCATCCGATGGTACGAATCAGGGACCGCTTAACGTTTATTTAAAAAATAAAAATAATAAAGGAATCACCGGTGCAATAACGGTGGCAGAAAAGCGGGATGGACAGATTAATATTGATAAGACCAAACCGACAGCAACGATTACTTATGAAGGAAAACAGTATTCGGATGCTGATCATGAACTTGGCGAGGATTGCTTTAATCATGAAGTTGTATTTTCTCTGAGTGCAGAGGATGAGACGAGTAAAGTGGACAGCCGTGCTTATGTGCTGGCAACAAAGGCGATGACGGCAAGCCAGTTAAAGTCAGCTTCTTGGGTTACTCTTGCAGAAGGGGACACGGTTACGTTCAGCCAGGAGGGAAAACGTATTTTCTATGCCCGTGTAATCGATAAGGCGGGAAATACAACTTATTCCGCATCAAATCAGATTACTGTGGATAAGACCCTGCCGGAAATTTTGTGTGGAAGTAAAAAATTAGGGGATACGAAAAGTTATATTGCAGATCGAAAAAAAATTACAGTTACGGATGACTATCTTTCAAAGGTTACTGTGAAAAACGGTTCCAATACGGTTCTCACAAAAACAGAAGATGATATCACAAAGGGAAGTGTATCGTTTGTCATTGAGAGAACCACGGAAACGAATGATGATATTGTCTATGAGATTACAGCAGAGGATAAGTCCGGTAATCAGAAAGTTACGACATTGACACTGAAAAATCCGGTACTTGATGTCGATGCGAAAAACCTCGATTTTGGCAGTGGCAGCTCGGCGCTGACTTATGGTTATGAAGAGGTGGAGGCACAGGCGGTAAGTTTGATAAATAAAGCAAACAATCAGCCGGTGGCAGCAGATTCCATTACATTGGAAGGTGCAAATGGAGAAGCAGAGTATTTTGAAGTTGCAGAGGGTACAAAAATACGTCCAAAACAGGGACTTCATGCAGGAACTTATACCGAAGCGGTTCGGATTGCTTATAATGGAGATGCTGAATCCGAGGTGACCTGCAAATGCAGCGTAACGATTAAAAAAGCTAACATGTTAGTGCGTTACACCGGTCAGAAAGATGTCGGTTATCATACGCTGCCGGATTTGAAAGGAACAATTGAGTACACAGCGACGGATTTTAAAAATGGAGACACAAAGGATGTATTTGTAAAAGATGCAGATTTTGTGGCACCGAAATTATATTATATGGATGAAAATCAGAATAGTCAGGAATTTACATCGGATAAACGTGCAATGGAAACGATGCAGCTGATTCCGGATGGCGGTTCTTCACACGACTATGAATTTTCATATGCAGCCGGTGAACTGGAAGTGAAACATCATGTACTTCGTGACGGCTATGTGATTGAGGGTAAAAAGGTAAAAGGCTACGATTGGTATGTATCAGATTATGTAGCCATCCGCCCGGCGGCGAATTATCAAATTAGTGATTCGGAAGCAGCAGATTCTTTCGCTTCCCAGACACAGTCGATTTCCGTGGCTGGGCCGACAAACGGTGTAGAGAAAAGTTTTTATGTTATGAATACACAGACGGGTGAAATTTCTGCGCAGATGAAAGAGACGATAAAAATAGATAATACGGCTCCGTATTTTAGAAATGGAGAAGGTATTACCGTATCCTCCAATCTGTGGGCTGAGTTTTGTAATTCCGTAAGTTTTGGACTGTTTTTTAATCAGACCAAAGCGGTATCCATCCGCGCAACGGATGAAGAGAGCGGACTGGAACCAATTCAGTATTGTATATCGGAAAAAGCCGTGGAAGGAACAGCAGAGAGTTTAGATACCAAATTAAACTGGGTAACGTATGAGGATGGATTTTCGATTTCACCGGAGGAATATGAGAGTGCGGTTATTTATGCAAAAATAACAAATCATGCCGGTTTGTCAACTTATATATCTTCCAATGGTTTGGTGTTTGATAACAAGCAGCCGGAAATCAATAAGGTTGAAAATGGAAAAGAACAGGGTATCGTGGATGAAAAAGAATATATCACGGAAGTTTTGTCCTTAAAAGTTTCAGACGGTAATTTAAATGAGACAACACTCTATGAGGGAACCGATGTTACGGCATCCGGAAGTGCCCTTTCGATTGTTGAAGAGTCGGAAGGGATGAAGACGGCGGAGAAGGAGATTGCCTGCCCACAGAAAGGCTCTAAGACTTATACCGTGGTAGCGAGAGATTCGGCCGGTAATAATGCGGAGCGTGAGTTTACGATTACGAAACCGATTTATGATATTACGGCAGATACGCTTAAAATTGCGGATGCGGTTTATGGTTACACATCAACGCCACAGACCAAAATAACCTTTAAAAATACGGATAAGGCAAATGCAGACGCTACGATACAGAAAGTCATTCTTGGCGATGACAAACATTTTGAAGTGAAAAACACAGGAAATGAATTCTGGATTGCTGCCAAAGAAGGACTTTCACATGGTAAATATGCAACGGATGTGACACTGGTTTATAACGGTGGCAAAGAAGCAAAGACGACATGTGGTTTTTCTGTTGACAAAGCGGTTTTGAAGGCAACATATTCGGGCGATGATTTGTATTATCATGAAACGTTAGCTAAGGGCTCTGTAAAAGTAACCGGATTTGTAACGCAGAACGGTGTTGTGGAAACACCGGAGACGGCAGCCGGCTATGTGGCTCCAACGGTTGATTTTACACAGACAGCGAAAGAGACAAAAGAGCTTACACCAAAAGGCGGCAAGGCAGATAATTATACCTTTGAGTATGTGTCCGGTCTGCTTTTGGTTGACCGCCGCTATGCGAGTGCCGGAAAAGACGGTCAGTACCGAATTGAAGGCAGTGTTTCGGATACCGGCTGGTATACTTCGGATTTAAGGATTGTACCAAAAGATGGTTACGAACTTTTGAGAGAAGAAGAAGGAAAAGCACTGGATGAGATTGCTCTTACAAAAGATACAGACTGCGGTGAAGAAAAATTCTATATCATGAATGAGACTACGGGTGAAATTTATTATCCGAGTGTATTCAATTATAAGAAAGATACGAAAATGCCGGAAATTAAAGGTGTTGAAAAAGATGCCACATATGAGGCAAACAGCCGTGAGGTAACGGTAACGGATGAGAATCTGTCGAATGTTACCGTGAACGGTAAACCGCAGAGTATGGAAAATAATACGGTTACATTTACTTTGACAGCAGAACAGGAAACGATGGTATATGTAATTACTGCAACCGATTGTGCCGGTAATATGTCAGATTGCACAGTGGTATTAAATCAGCCGGCATCGCTCCCGGCATCAGATGACACCGATGCGGATAATGCAGGCAATTCAGGTGATAATAATACGGATGGAAATGCAGTTACACCGACCGCTTCACCGTCCCAGGCAATTGCCGGTATTGTGAAAAAGCATGTCAAGGTGGTTGACGGAGCACCGAATACAGCACTTGTAACAGGTACAAAGGATTTGAAAACATCTGTACTGTCAAATGGAGAACAGCAGGCGGTAGAAGATGGCAGTAATGCAAACATTGAATTGCGAATCAAGAATATTGACGGCAGTGTTCCTCAAAACGATAAGGAACTTGTGATTGCAAATCTGTCGGGTTATTCAGTCGGTGAATATTTGGATATTACACTGTGGAAGAAAGTAGGAAGCAGTTCAGAGAAAAAGGTAACAAATTTGGCAAAACCGATTTCTGTAACGGTAACGGTTCCTTCGGATTTGCGGAATGCGTCGCGTGAATTTGTTGTGCTTCGTGTCCATAAAGGAAAAGTATCCGTATTGGAAGATTTTGATTCAGCAACAAATACGGTTACGTTTAAGACAGATCGTTTCTCTACGTATGCGCTTGCCTACCGTACGGCGGCAGCACTTATAACGAGACAGACAAATTCCACGAAGAATACAAGTGTGATTGGAACACTTGCAACAAATCCATCACCGGATACCGGCGATACGGCTCCGCTTCTGCCGATTGCTATTGTATTTCTTGGTTCTTTATCAGGAATACTCATAACGATGGTGCTTCGGAGAAAAATGTAATTCATCGGAGGTTTTAGCATGAAAAAAGTTAGAACACATTTGGAAGACCGTGTTCTTCCATCTTATACAAAAGGAGAAGAAATTTTTAATATGGTTTCCCATATTGCCGGTGGTGCGCTGGCAATTGCGGCACTGGTACTCTGTGTGGTTTTTGCAGTAATACACACAGATGCATGGGGTGTTGTGGGAGCAGCTATTTATGGCTCCACGATGGTTGTGCTTTATGCGATGTCAAGTATTTATCATGGTTTGAAACCGGAAATGCCTAAAAAGGTGTTTCAGGTTATTGATCACTGTACAATTTATTTTCTAATCGCAGGAACTTATACGCCAGTCACTTTGACGGCACTGAGACCACAGTACCCGGTACAGGCATTTGTGATTTTTGGTATTGTGTGGGCGTGCTGTTTCATCGCGGCAACTCTGACGGCAATTGATTTGAAAAAATATCAGATTTTGTCGATGATTTGTTATCTTGCGATGGGATGGTGTATTATTTTCTTTATTAAACCGACGGTACAGTGTCTTGGTACCGGCGGAACCGTGTTTTTGTTTACCGGCGGTGTTGCTTACACGATTGGTGCAATTTTGTATGGAATTGGTAAAAAGAAAAAATATGTGCATTCCATTTTCCACTTGTTCGTGGTGGCGGGAAGTATTTTGCACTTTTTTATGATTTTGTTTTATGTTATACTATAGCGTAAAGTGTTCCCTTATGAATGGGGATGCGGGTTGTTTAGTGGTTTTGATTGATGCAAAAGAATTTGGAGGATAAGATGATAGTAGAACCAAAAGTAAAAGGATTTATCTGCACGACAGCACATCCTGCCGGCTGCAAAGAGAGTGTAAGAAGACAGATTGCTTATTGTAAAGAAAAAGGCATGGTGGAAGGACCGAAGAAGGTATTGGTGATTGGCTCTTCGACCGGTTATGGTTTGGCAAGCCGTATTGCAGTAACATATGGTTACGGGGCAGATACGATTGGCGTGGCATTTGAGAGAGAGTCCAATGGAAGAAGAACGGCAACTGCCGGCTGGTATAACACAAAGGCATTTGAAGAGTTCGCCAAAGAAGACGGTTATTATGCAAAGTCATTTAATGGTGACGGTTTTTCGGAAGAAATGAAAAATCAGGTAATAGAGACGATTCGCAAAGATTTTGGAAAAGTTGATATGGTTGTTTACAGTATGGCAGCTCCGAGAAGAACGATGCCGGATGGAACGACAGTATCATCTGTACTGAAAACTGTGGGAAAAGAACTGACAAACAAAACCATTGATTTGCGAAATAATGAAATTAAAGATGTAACGGTACCGGTTGCCAACGAAGAAGAGATTGAAAATACCGTCAAAGTTATGGGCGGTGAAGACTGGGAAGCATGGATTCAGGCACTTGTGGATGCAGATGTTTTGAGTGACAATGCTGTTACATTAGCATATTCTTATATCGGACCGGAGTTGACTCATGCGATTTACAAAGAAGGCAGTATCGGTCAGGCAAAGAAACATCTTTTTGATACATCGAAAAAACTCACAAAAGAGTTTGAGGCGAAAGGATTGAAGGCTTACATCTCGGTAAATAAGGCGTTGGTTACACAGAGCAGCGCAGCAATTCCAATTGTCCCACTTTACATTTCTCTGCTTTATAAGATTATGAAGAAAGAGGGACTGCATGAGGGATGCATTGAGCAGATGAACCGTTTGTTTATCAACAAGCTGCCGGCTAAGGAAACAGATGCAGAAGGTTATATTCGTCTTGATGACTGGGAAATGGAAGATAAAGTCCAGAATGAAATAACAAAGCTTTGGGGCTTGGTTACGACAGAAAACATTGGCGAGCTTGGTGACATTGAAGGTTACTGGGAAGATTTTTATCACATGTTTGGTTTCCATTATGACAATGTGGATTATAGTGCTGATGTAGAAATTTAAAAATGACAGGAATATAAAAGGGGCTGCCAAAAGGGCAGCCTCTTTTCGTTTACGCTTATAATCTTGCAACTACGAAAATATCATAGATAGCACGAATTGCATCTTCGAAATCTTCATTATTTACACCGATGATAATATTTAACTCACTCGAGCCCTGATCAATCATTTTTACATTGATATGTGCGTGAGCAAGGGCGGAGAACAAACGGCCGGCAGTACCACGTGTACTCTTCATGCCGCGTCCTACGACAGCAATCAAAGCTAAATCAGATTCCAGATGAATGGTATCCGGTTTTGCTAAACGGTTGATGTCGGCAATGACTTCCTGCTCTTTTTCCTGAAATTCGTCCTGATGAACAAAAATAGTCATGGTATCAATACCGGATGGCATATGCTCAAAAGAGATACCATTGTCTTCAAAAGCGCTGAGGACTTTGCGTCCAAAACCGATTTCGGAGTTCATCATATCTTTTTCAATATTAACGGCTACAAAGCCTTTTTTTCCGGCAATACCGGTGATGGTATAAGCAGGAATCCGGCAGGTGCTTTCTACAATCATTGTTCCATCGTCTTCCGGACGGTTTGTGTTTCGGATGTTAATTGGAATACCGGCTTTTCGTACCGGGAAGATTGCATCTTCGTGGAGTACGGAAGCACCCATGTAAGCGAGCTCTCGTAATTCCATATAAGTAATGGTATGAATGACTTCCGGATTTTTTACGATACGTGGATCGGTAACTAAGCAGCCGGAAACGTCTGTCCAGTTCTCGTATAAGTTGGCATTGATTGCTTTGGCAACCAAAGAACCGGTGATATCGGAACCGCCGCGGGAGAACGTAACGACTGTACCATTTTTCATGGCACCGTAAAATCCCGGAATGACAGCGCGTTCAATTTTATCTAAATAAGTGGCAAGAAGCTCGTTGGTGGTTTCAGAATCAAAAGACCCGTCTTTGTTAAATCGGATTACATTGGCAGCATCGACAAATTCATAGCCGAGGTATTTTGCCATAATTTTTCCGTTTAAATATTCGCCACGGGAAGCAGCGTACATAGAACCTGCTTTTGCTACAAACTGTTTTTTAATGATTTCAAAATCTTCATCTAAAGAAAGATCGAGTTTCAAACCATAAATGATTTCGTTGTAGCGGTCTTTGATTTGATTTAACTGTTTGTTGAATGCCTTGCTCTGTTCTGCCAGTTCATAGCAGTGATACAGCATATCCGTTACCTTCGTGTCATCGGAAAAACGTTTTCCCGGTGCGGAAGGGACTACATAACGGCGGGATTCGTCTGCACGAATAATAGCGCCAACTTTCATAAACTGTTCTGCACTGGCAAGGGAACTTCCACCAAACTTAACTACTTTTTTCATGAAACATCTCTCCATATAATTTTTTTGTGTCAAAGATTTACAGACACACGATTATAGTAAACCATGTTTTTTGGTATTTTTCAAGAGTTTTTTGTGATATAATAAGAAAAAGAAATTTTACAGAGGGGGATTTGTATGGAAGGAATTACATTATATTCCATTGATTATTATAAAAAAAGTGTTTTTAAAGGCAGTTACCGGGGGATGAATTTCAGGATTTCGAAAGACGGCGATGAAGAGGAAAAGAAACTTCTTGCGACTGCGTGGAAAGGACCGTTTATACTGGAAAAGACAAAGGAGAAGCCGGTGACAATGACGTTTGATTTTTCGGACGAGGGGCTTTTAGAGGCGGATGAATGGCTGACGAAACAGCAGAAACTGTTATGTCCGGGAGCGGGAGAAGAAGTGTAACGAGTGACCTCTTGTAACTTTTTGAAAAACGAGTATAATACTAGTAGCAGAGAAACATAAGAATAAGGAGGTTATTATTACCATGACAAAAATTGATATTTTTTCCGGTTTTCTTGGTGCCGGTAAGACAACATTGATAAAAAAACTGATAAAGGAAGCATTTCAGGGAGAAAAACTTGTCCTGATTGAAAATGAATTTGGTGAGATTGGTATTGATGGCGGTTTTATGAAAGATGCCGGCATTAATGTAACGGAAATGAATTCAGGATGTATTTGCTGTTCATTGGTTGGTGATTTTGGTGCCGCATTGGAAGAGGTACTTGAGAAATATCATCCGGACCGCATTATTATTGAGCCATCCGGTGTTGGTAAATTGTCGGATGTTATTAAGGCTGTCTCCGGTGTAATGGAGAGCCATGACGATGTGCAGATGAATGGGTATGTTACGGTGGCAGACGCAACGAAGTGTAAAATGTACATGAAAAACTTTGGTGAATTTTACAACAACCAGGTTGAGAGTGCAAAGACAATTGTGTTAAGCCGGACCGGTAAAATTACGGATGAAAAGTTAGATGCTGCATTGGCTTTGATTCGCGAGAAAAATGATAAGGCAACAATTATTACGACACCATGGGATGAGATTGATGGCAAACAAATTCTTGGTGCGATTGAGGAGAGTAATTCGCTGGAAATAGAATTGATGGAAGAAGAGGATGTATGTCCGGAGTGTGGACATCATCATGACCACGACCATGACCACCACCATCACCATGAGCACGGTGAGTGCGACCATCACGACCATGAACATGAACACCACCATCACCATGAACATCATCACCACGAGGATGGCGAGTGCTGTTGTGGACATGACCACGAGCATGGACATCATCACCATCATGCGGACGATGTATTTACAAGCATGGGTATCGAGAGTGCTCACAAATACAGTGAGGAAGAATTGACCGGTATTTTGAAAAAATTGTCTGCTGAGGATAATGGTTATGGAAACATTCTTCGCGCGAAGGGAATTGTACCGGCGACGGAAGGTGAATGGTTCCACTTTGATTTGGTACCTGGTGAGTACGAAGTACGCCGGGGCAGTGCAGACTATACCGGACGAATCTGCGTTATTGGAGCAGAGTTGAAAGAAAGTGAAATTAAGCAATTGTTTTTAGGATAAGGAATGGAGGAAACTATGTTTGGAAATCGGGATATTCCGGTCTATTTGTTTACCGGTTTTTTGGAAAGCGGTAAATCAACATGTTTTCAGGAAATACTGGAAGAAGGAAATTTTGAAGACGGCTTGCGGACCTTGTATCTGATGACGGAAGAGGGAGAAAAAGAAGTCGATGAAATGTTACTTCGTCATAATAAAGTGGACACGGTTTTGATTGAAGACGAAGAAGATTTGACGGAAGATAAGTGTAAGGAACTTGTGAAACAATATAAGCCGGCACGAATTGTTATTGAAGTAAACGGAATGTGGGATTTGGTTAAGTTAATCAATGAAACCATTCCGGAAAATTGGATTGTTGTGCAGACATTTACAACAGTCAATGCGGAAACATTTTCCGTTTATATCAATAATATGAAATCGTTGATTATGTCGCATTTTCAGCAGTCGGATTTGGTTATTTTTAACCGTTGTTCATCCGATATGGACAAGGCATCCATGCGTCGAAATGTCAAAGCAATCAACCGCCGTGCCCAGGTTTTATTTGAATCAGAGGATGGCTCGGTTGAGAGTAATATTGAAGAGGAATTACCGTTTGATGTCACCGCAAAAGAAATTGTATTAGAAGATGACGATTTTGGACTTTGGTATCTGGATGTTAGTGAGCATCCGGAAAAATACGAGGGAAAAACGATTGTATTTAAGGGACAGGTATACAGAAATAGAACTTTCCCGAATGATGCCTTTGTTCCATCCCGCGCGGCCATGACTTGCTGTGAGGATGACATCGCAAAAATCGGATTCATTTGCCATTACCCACAGGCTGATAAATTTGCAACCAACGACTGGGTTATGGTAACAGTAAAAGTAAAACCGGAATTTAGCCGTAAACAACAAGCATTAGTGCCAATGCTTTGGGCTGACAAAGTCGAAAAAACCACTCCCCCACAAGAGGAAGTTGTATACTTTAGTTAGCTACAAGCCACGCACCAAAAGAGATGCGCCATGGCATGCAAGCTCGCTTGCAAATGCCATGGCGCATCTCTTTTGGTATGAGGCGACAGCCTCTATGAGCGGAGCCGGAGGCGGAGCGAATAGCGTGGGTTATTCGGTGGAGCGAATAGCAAGGGGGATTCTGCGGAGCGAATAGCGTTGCATAAGGCAAGCCATCACAAATTTTATAGATGTTTTACAAACGTTGTGCTATACTATTAATAGACAGAAGGCAAGAAGAAATATTTATACATTATGTAATAGTCTTTTGGAGGTGAGTTTATGCCAGACATGATTCATAATATTGTATACCAATTTGCAAAGCAGCTTAGAGAGATTTACGGAGATGAATTGAAAAAAGTTGTTGTGTATGGTTCTTATGCAAGAGGGGATTATCAGAAAAATTCAGATGTTGATATTATGATATTGGTGGATGCGGATGATTATGAAATAAAAAAAAGATTTAATTTGGTTTGTGATCTGGCATTTGATTACGAACTAGAATATGGAGTTGTTATATCACCGTTAGTTAAGAATGAGGAACATTTCAAGAAATGGTCGGAAACGTTACCGTTTTATCGGAATGTAAAGCAGGAGGGGGTGACAGTAGATGCAATATGAAGAGGGGGCAGTTGAATTAAGCAAGTATCGTTTAGAGACTGCTGAAAGCACATATCGTATGGCAGAACTCTGTTATGAAAATGGAGGTTACCGAGATGCGGTTAAACAGTACCTGAACAAGCAAGAAGAAATTTAATCAATATTGAAAGTACAAGGAGCACAACATGAAGATACTTAGCAAACAAAAAAACAGCAGAATGTGTATGATTTGCGGGCTGGATAATGAATACGGCGTGAATGCACCATTTTACAACATGGAAGATGGCAGTGTGATGACGGTGTTTCGCTACAAAGAACAGCACCAGAGCTATCCGGGACGCGTGCATGGCGGTATGATTACGGCGATGCTTGATGAGATGGGGCTTCGTTCTTTGTGGGCGAAGGAATTGTCGGAGGAGACTTTTGGTGTGACGATATCGTTGGATACCAAATACCGCAAACCGGTTCCCTATGAGACAGAATTGATTGGACGGGGTGTAGTTGTAAAAAACACGCGCCATTTTATTATTACAGATTCTTATATTATGGATAAAGACGGGGAAATTCTTGCAAATGGAAGAATTAAATACATAAAAATGGACACACAGAAGATTCAAGAGGGCGTAGAAGTGCATGAAGAAATGCCGTATCTTGTAGAGGATGGCAGGACAGAAATCGAGGGGCCATTCTTTGACAATCTGTAGCCACTATGCTATAGTAAAAGGCGACAATAATTTATGGAAAGCGTCCATGTGAACGTTTTGGTTAGGAGGAAAAATGAGTAAGATTCAGATGAAAACCCCACTTGTAGAGATGGACGGGGATGAAATGACCAGAATCCTTTGGCAGATGATTAAAGATGAGTTGTTGCTGCCATATGTTGATTTAAAGACAGAGTATTATGACCTTGGTTTGGAGTACCGGAATAAAACCAATGACCAGGTGACAGTGGATTCCGCAGAGGCAACAAAGAAATATGGTGTAGCGGTAAAATGTGCTACGATTACACCGAATGCTGCCCGCATGGATGAATATGATTTGAAAGAAATGTGGAAATCGCCAAACGGCACAATTCGTGCAATTTTAGATGGTACGGTATTTCGTGCACCAATCCTTGTTAAGGGAATCATTCCTTATGTAAAAAATTGGACAAAGCCGATTACGATTGCACGTCATGCGTATGGTGATGTTTATAAAAATACAGAAATCAAAGTTCCGGGTAAAGGAACAGCAGAACTTGTATTTACCGCTGAGGATGGAACACAGACCAAAGAAGTAATTCACAACTTTGATGGTCCGGGAATCATTCAGGGAATTCACAATACAGAAAAATCCATTTCCAGTTTTGCACGCGCATGCTTTAGTTATGCAGTGGACACTAAACAGGACTTGTGGTTCTCTACTAAAGATACCATTTCCAAAAAATACGACCATACATTTAAGGACATTTTCCAGGAAATTTATGATACGGAGTATAAAGAAAAATTCGAGAAACTTGGCATTGAGTATTTCTATACGCTTATTGATGATGCAGTTGCCCGCGTAATTCGTTCGGAAGGCGGCTTTATTTGGGCTTGTAAAAACTACGACGGAGATGTAATGTCTGATATGGTAGCTACGGCATATGGTGATTTGTCCATGATGACATCCGTTTTGGTATCACCAAGCGGTGTTTATGAATATGAGGCTGCACACGGAACGGTACAGCGTCACTATTATAAACATTTGAAAGGCGAAGAGACTTCGACAAATTCCATCGCAACTATTTTTGCGTGGACAGGCGCACTCAGAAAGCGCGGCGAGTTGGATGAGATTCCGGAATTGATGGATTTTGCGGACAAACTGGAGAGAGCATGCATTAAGACTGTGGAAGATGGAAAAATGACAAAGAGTCTTTCTCTCATTTCCACATGTGAAAATCCGGTAATTTTGAACAGCCTTGAGTTTATTCAGGCAATTCGCGAGACATTGGATTCTTTGATGTAACATATAAAAAAACAGACCACTGTGATACTGTAAAAGTGCAGATATTGCAGTGGTCATTTTTTGGTATCGGCAGGGTTAGTTTTTAACCTGCCGTCCTTCTGTGTTTATCGTGTAATTATCTTTCATAATCAAAGCAGAAATTGGTACGAGTTGAAATCCTTTTTTCTTCAAAATTGTTAAAAGTTCATCCAGCGCTTCGGCGGTGTGTTTTCCGCCATTGTGGCAGAGAATAATCGAACCGTTGCCAAGATGTTTGTGCTCTGTGACGCGGCGTATGATGGTGGCGGCATCGTAATCTTTCCAGTCGAGGGAATCCACATCCCACTGAATCGGATAATATTTATTTTCCCGGCACACACGGATAAGAGTGTCGTTATAGTCCCCGTAAGGAGGGCGGAACAAAATCATATCTTTACCGGTTAGTTTTTTTACTTTTTCATGAGGTTTCATAATTTCTTCTTTGCATTGTGCGGCCGATAGCTGTGACATCTGTTTGTGGTTTTCACTGTGGTTTCCAAGGTCATGCCCGCCGGCGGCAATTGCTTTTACATCGTCCGGATATTTTTCAATCCAGCCGCCTGTCATAAAAAAGGTTGCCTTCACTTTGTGTTTTTTCAGCGTGGCAAGAAGTGATGCGGTGTCGTCGTTTCCCCAAGCCGCATCAAAGCTGATTGAAATCTGCGGTTTTTCCTTTTCTACGCAGTAGATGGGAAGTTCTTTTTCATGAAGCAGAGATTCATTGAAAACGGCACGGTTTTCCGGATAAACAAAAAAACTTGTTGCGAGCAAAGCAAAGGATGTCAGGACGATGGCACCGATTTTTGTAAAAAGAATCAGTTTTTCCCGTTCTTGTTCGATGTTCATAGATTACCCCGCTATCGTTTTGCTATAGTTTATGGAGAGAAAATGCTTATTATGACTGGAAATCTTTTTTCTTTGCAAGTGTGTATGAATATGGTAAGATTACTACATAAGAAAATTTATGAATGAATCATTTACGAATGGAGGGATATCATGAAAAGAAGAAATTTATTGGCAGCAGTGCTTAGCGTTTCGCTGGTAATAGGGATGAGTGCACCGGTGGATTTGGCACAGGAAAGTAAGAAAACGCAGACCGCAGTATCCATCGAGGATTCGGTCGGTGAGACGTCAAAGTATGGCTATCTTCCAATTCATCGGAAACTATTAAATTCGGATGATTTGTCATCCGGCAGAAAGAAAAAGGCAGCAAAGACAACGATTCCGTCATCGTTTGATGCCAGAGAGGAAGGGCTGTTGACGGATATCAAAGATCAAGGAAAAACGGGCATGTGCTGGACAATGTCTGTGATGGGAGCGTCTGAAGCAGATATTATACAGGATGGCTCTGAAGTATCTCCGGATTTATCAGAGTATCATCTGGCATATTCGACATACAACAAAGCCGACGATCCGCTTGGTTTGACGGTAGGGGATATTTGCAGGCCAAGAGAGAAGAATAATGATTTGTATGGATGGGGCGGAAATTCCGTTTTAGCAACTGCTACATTAGCCAGATGGCAGGGAGTTGTAGATGAATCAGTTGCTTCTTTTGAAGATTTACAGAACAAAATTAATCGTAACGTAACGGCTGACTTACCGGATGAGGTGATGTATGATAAGGATTCCTATCATTTGCAGAACGTAGAATACATTTATATGACGAAAGCGAACCGCAACCAAATCAAACAGAAATTGATGGAGTATGGGGCAGCGGAGTGCTCTATGTATGCGCCGGAAACATCGAGTGACGAGCAGATGTATGGAAATACCGGGAAAAGCAATTTTACGGCGTATTATTGTGATGATACAAGCAAGACGACCAATCACAGTGTATTGATTGTAGGATGGGATGATAATTATCCGGCAAGTAATTTTAATTCCAAATGTCGTCCCTCTTCAGATGGCGCATGGTTAATTCGCAACAGCTGGGGCGACTGCAACAGTATGGGCGGATATTTCTGGATTTCTTATGAGGATGCTATGCTGCAGGCGGAGAAGAATGAAGAGGCAGAAGTGGCATTCTTTGATGTAGAAAAAGTGGATAATTACGACAATAACTATCAATATGATGGTGGAATTCCATTTGCCTTTTCGAAAAGCTTTTTGCGTGGTGCCAATGTGTTTGAAGCGAAAGCTGATGAGAAAATGCAGGCAGTTTCTTTCTATACACAGGAAGCAAATGTAAATTATGAAGTATCAATTTATGAGAGTCCGGATTCGGATAATCCGATGTCCGGTAAATTAATGTCTTCATTGTCCGGTACGATTGCAGAGCGCGGATATCATACCATTGATTTTGTAAAAGAAGATAAAGATGAAGTATTTATGACAAAAGGAAAGCGTTATGCAGTTGTTGTAAAATTGGAAGAGAGTGGGGATACTTCTTATCAGACTTATGAATGTACTTATAACAATTCTGCACTTACAGAAGCAGTTAGCGCAAATGAGGGCGAAAGTTATGTTCAGTATTCGGATGGTGAGTGGGAAGATTTTTCCAAACTTGTATGGTCTGGCGGCAGAAAAAACAATGCAAATCTCTGCATTAAGATGTTTTCTGATACTTGGGATTCTACGAAAGCAACACCAACGCCGGTGCCAACGGCAACACCAACGTCGGTGCCAACGGCAACACCAACGCCGGTGCCAACGGCAACACCAACGCCGGTGCCAACGGCAACACCAACACCAGTGCTAACGGCAACACCAACGGCAACACCAACGGCAACACCTGTGACTACGCCGACGCAAAAGGCACAATCAACACCGGCAGCCAATAATCCGACAACCCCGGTAGTTACGGATAATCCTGTAACACCTGATAATAGCAGTGCCCGGACAGTGGTTGTGAAAAAACTAAAGTTTAAATATTCGTTGAAAAAGGTGAAAGCCGGTAAAAAAGTAAAGTTAAGTAAGTGGCTGAAAGTGACGAAAAACCGCGCAGGGGATGCAAAGATTACCTATAAATTTACAAAGAGTAAATATAAAAAATATGCTACCCTGTCAAAAAAAGGTGTCTTTAAGGCAAAGAAGGCCGGAAAGAAAAAGACGGTTTATGTAAAGGCAGCAGCGGGTGACGGCAGTAAAAAGACAGCGAATATAAAAATAAAAATTAAATGATAATAGGGGTTGACTTTTTATGTTATCCTGCATATAATGAACATATGAATAATTGTTCATATGTAAATTTACAGAAACGGAGAGTGATAAAATGCCAAGTGAAGATGAATTGTATGACTTGGCGGAATTGTTTAAGGTGTTTGGCGATTCGACCAGAATCCGGATTTTGTTTGTTTTATTTGAGAAGGATGTCTGTGTTTGTGATTTAGCGGAAACCTTGAATATGACGCAGTCAGCAATTTCGCATCAGCTAAAGATTCTAAAACAGAATAAGTTAGTAAAAGGCCGCCGCGAGGGGAAATCGGTGTTTTATTCACTGGCCGATGACCATGTGCGAACGATTATCGAGCAGGGAATCGACCATATTGCGGAATAACATAATTGAATTGGAGGAAATGAATCATGAAAAAGAAATTTAAATTACAGGACTTGGATTGTGCAAACTGCGCAGCAAAAATGGAAGAATCAATTAAGAAAATTGATGGTGTAAACGATGCAGTAGTCAGCTTTATGACACAGAAGATGACAGTAGATGCCGATGATGCGCGTTTTGATGAAATTATGGATGAGGTTGTCCGTGTTTGTGCAAAAGTTGAGCCGGATTGCCAGATTCTTTTGTAGGAGATGAGTGTATGACAAAAAAACAGAAAAAAATGAGACTTCGGATTATCATTTCCCTTGTCCTGTTTGTTATCCTGTTTGTTTGTGAGCATATGGGAGTATTAGAGCCACTGCCATGGTGGGCACAGCTTTTGATATTTGCCGTTCCGTACCTGATTGTCGGATATGACATTATTTTTAAGGCTGTGAGAAATATTTCCCATGGACAGATTTTTGATGAAAACTTTCTGATGATGATTGCCACCTTTGGTGCATTTGGCGTTGGTGAGTATTTAGAGGCTGTTGCTGTAATGCTGTTTTACCAGGTCGGTGAATTGTTCCAGGGTTATGCGGTTGGAAAATCCAGACAATCCATTACGGAAATGATGGATATCTGTCCGGAATATGCGAATGTAGAGGAAGATGGGAAATTAGTGACCGTAGACCCGGATGATGTAGAAGTCGGTACGATTATTGTTGTAAAGCCGGGAGAGAGAATTCCTCTCGATGGTGTTGTTATAGAGGGCGAATCGTTAATTGATACGGCGGCACTTACGGGTGAGTCAGTACCGAGAAGAGCGTCAGAGGGCGACGAGATTATCAGTGGCTGCGTCAATGGCAGCGGAACGCTGAAAATCCGTACCACAAAGGAATTTGATGATTCGACGGTTGCCAAAATTTTGGAACTGGTTGAGAATGCAAGCAGTAAAAAGGCAAAGGTGGAGAATTTCATCACCCGATTTGCCAAATACTATACGCCGGTCGTTACGATTGGAGCAGTTCTGCTTGCTGTGATTCCACCGTTTATTTTAGGCGGAGGATTCGCTGAGTGGATTCAGAGAGCGTGCATTTTCCTTGTTATTTCCTGCCCGTGTGCACTGGTGATTTCGGTGCCTCTTGGATTCTTTGGCGGTATCGGTGCTGCATCTAAGATTGGTGTTTTGGTAAAAGGCAGTAACTTCTTAGAGGCGGTTGCAGAGATGACTACCATTGTATTTGATAAGACCGGAACGCTGACAAAAGGCGAATTTAAAGTAACCGAGATGAAACCTGCCGGTGTTTCTGAAGATAAATTATTGGAAGTGGCAGCACTTGGCGAGAGCTATTCAAACCATCCGATTGCCGGTTCGATTATTGAGGCATATGGAAAAGAAATTGAGAGAAGCCGTGTGTCAGATGCGGTTGAAATTGCGGGCCACGGAGTTCAGATTCTTGTAGATGGTGTGATGACTTATGTCGGTAATGAAAAGCTGATGAAAAAACAGTCGATTGCTTATGAGCCGTGTGAAAGCGCCGGAACGGTTGTCTATGTGGGTCAGGAGCAGACCTTTTTAGGGGCACTTGTGATTTCCGACACCGTGAAACAGGGCGCAGCAGAGGCAATTCACAAGATGAAAAATGTTGGCGTGAAGAAATGTGTTATGCTGACCGGTGATAGAGAAAAAACTGCGAAACATGTGGCAGATGAGTTGAAACTGGATGAAGTACATGCTGAACTTCTCCCCGGTGATAAAGTGGATGAGGTGGAAAAACTTCTTTCTGCGCAAAAAGATGGAGAGCGTCTTGCCTTTGTCGGTGACGGTATCAATGATGCACCGGTTTTGACCCGTGCGGATATTGGTATTGCGATGGGAAGTCTTGGTTCCGATGCAGCAATTGAGGCGGCAGACGTCGTTTTGATGGATGACGATATTCGAAAGATTGCGTCAACCGTACTGATTTCCAGAAAAACGCTTCGCATTGTAAAGCAGAACATTGTATTTGCCCTTGCCGTAAAAGCAGTTGTACTTCTGCTTGGTGCAATTGGTGTGGCGAATATGTGGGAAGCTGTATTTGCTGATGTCGGTGTATCTGTTTTAGCAATTTTGAACTCAATGCGGGTGATGAAAAATCATTAACATGATTTGCATTTTTGATTAACATGTAGTATAATGTCATAGTCAAAGAGGATAGGTCCGAAAATGAAGTGTCCTATCCTCTTTTTTCGACTATGACAAGAGTCCAAAAGAAGGAGGATTTGGTTTGGATAATCACTCAATGATGGAACTGGGAGAAAAGTTAAATGGCAAATTTGAAAATCTGGTGAATTACTGTATGGTGTCCGGTGCCATTAACCAGGATTTGTATAACGAATATGATGTGAAGAGGGGGCTTCGCGATTCGAATGGTAAAGGAGTACTTACCGGATTGACAGAGATTTCAGATGTCTGTGGATACCGCTTGAAAAACGGCAAAAAGATTCCTTGCGACGGAGAACTTTATTATCAGGGATATAATGTAATGGACCTTGTAAAAAGTTTTGAAAACCGCCGATTCGCTTTCGAGGAGACAACCTATTTGCTGATGTTTGGCGAACTGCCGACACATACTCAGTTAAAGGATTTTGAAGAGGTATTAACCAGTCTTCAGGAGCTTTCCGGTCAGTTTGTCCGTGATGTGATTATGAAAGCACCAAGTGCAAACATTATGAATGCACTGCAGAAAAGTGTGCTGACACTGTATTCGTATGATGAGAATCCGGACGACATTTCCGTGGCAAATGTACTGCGCCAGTCTTTGCAGTTAATCGGCAAAATTCCGTTGATTGCGGTGTATGCGTATTTGTCATACCGTCATTTTGGATTTGATGATAATTTATACATCCGTACACCGGATAAAGATTTGTCAATTGCAGAAAATATTTTGCAGATGGTAAGACAGGATGGTAAATTTACGGAGTTAGAGGCGAAAGTTTTAGATATTGCACTTGTCATTCATGCAGAACATGGCGGCGGTAATAACTCGACGTTTACCAATCATGTAGTAACGTCTTCCGGCACAGATACATATTCTGCGATTTCAGCATCTATTGCTTCACTGAAGGGACCACGTCATGGTGGTGCCAACTTAAAAGTTCTGCAGATGTTTGATGACATTAAAGAGCACTGCAAGGATTGGAATAATGAAGAGCAGATTAAAGAATATTTGAATAAAATTCTGAATCGCGAGGCCTTTGATGAATCCGGTTTGATTTATGGAATGGGACATGCGGTTTATACATTGTCTGACCCTCGTGCCGTGATTTTGAAACGCTATGCAAAAAAACTGGCGGAGGCAAAAGGTAAAATGGATGAATTTCATCTGTATGAAACAGTGGAAGAAGTGTCCAAAGATTTGATTATGAAAGCACATTTGCGTTATAAACCGGTTTGTGCAAATGTTGATTTTTACAGTGGTTTTGTATATACTATGCTTGGCATTCCGAGAGAATTATTTACTCCGATTTTTGCGATTGCCCGTATTTCCGGATGGAGTGCACATCGTCTGGAAGAGTTGGTAAACAAGGGTAAAATTATTCGACCGGCGTACAAATACGTAGGAAGTCATGTGGATTTCCGTGAAATAGATGAGAGAGAATAAGCGATGGAACAATACATGTTATTTTTCGATATTGATGGAACTTTGTTAGATGAAAAAGAGGGAATCGTGCCGGAGAGTACGGTGCGTGCCCTGCATCAGGCAAAGAAAAACGGACATTTACTGTTTCTTTGTACCGGACGCTGCAAGTCCATCTGGCCAAAGGATATTTTGGAAATTGGTTTTGATGGTGTGGTAGGTGGCTGTGGTACGAATATATTTTATCACGGGGAAGAACTGCTTCATGCAACATTACCGAAAGAATTGCAGAGAGAAGTTGCCAATTCTCTGACGCGCTATCATATCGATGGTGTTTTGGAAGGTCAGGAGACGGCATATTTTCGCAGAGATTACTGGATGCCGGTTGTGAAATCCATCTTTGAGGAAAATGGAACATTTTCGGCAAAATGCCAGTTGTTCTGGGAGGATGCCGATTTGAATTTTGATAAAATGGCACTCTGGTTTGATGAGAGCAGTGACATGAAATCATTTAAGAAACAATGGGAAAACACGTTTGATTTTATTTTACGTGACCCGACTTTCTATGAGGTCGTGCCAAAAGGTTATTCAAAGGCAACCGGAATTGATTTCCTTTGTAAGCGCTTAGAAATTGACAGAGCGCATACGGTAGGAATTGGTGATAGTACAAATGATTTGCCGATGCTTGATTTTACCGGCATCAGCATTGCAATGGGAAGCGGCAATCCGGATATTTTTCCGTCGGTCGATTATGTAACAGCGGCTGTGATGGAAGATGGGATTGAGAAGGCATTGAAACATTATCAATTAATCGAGTAAAGGGAGGTCGGCGAAATGAAGTTAAGTAAATTAGTGGAGCACATCGAGTACGAACTGGTACAGGGAAGCCTTGATACGGAAGTGGCAGATATCGCATATGATTCCAGAAAAATCAAAGAGGGAATGTTGTTTGTTGCTATTGCAGGAACGGTTGTCGATGGTCATAAATACATTCCGGATGTTGTGAAAAAAGGCGCATCGGTGCTTGTTGTGGAAAAAGAGATTGAGTCCATAGATGAAAGTATTACGGTGATTCGTGTGGCAAATGGCAGAGCAGCGCTGAGTCTTTTATCCCAGGCGTATTTTGATTATCCGGCATCGAAGATGATTTCGATTGGAATTACAGGAACAAAAGGAAAATCGACAACCACATATATGATTCGTGATATTATTGAAAAATCCGGGAAAACCTGCGGAATTGTTGGTACAATTGGTGTGGCAATTGCCGGCAAGGTGACACCGACGGAGCATACAACACCGGAATCCTATGATTTGCAGAGATATTTTAAAGATATGGTGGATGCCGGATGCGAGTATATGGTAATGGAAGTCAGCTCACAGGGAATCAAGATGGACCGTGTGGCAGGAATGCATTTTAATTATGGTATTTTTACCAATATTACGCCGGACCACATTGGACCAAATGAGCATGCAGATTTTAATGAGTATTTGTACTGCAAGAGCCGTCTGTTTACGATGTGTGACGTCGGAATTGTAAATCGTGATGATCCGCACTGGAAAGAAATGATAAAAGATGCGACCTGTGAGATTAAAACATATGGAACAGAAGATGCGGATATGACGGCAACGGAAATTGAGCATGTGAATAACGAGGGAAATCTGTGCATGAAATTCCATGCGAATGGTCTTTTGAACGGAGATATCATCGTTGGTCTGCCGGGACGTTTTAATATTTACAATGGAATGTGTGCAGCTTGTACCGGTGCTCTGTTAAAAATGCCGGAAGAGGTGATTCTGCATGCGCTTGAGCACGTAAAAGTGCGTGGCCGTGTGGAAAATGTTCCGACCGGCAGAGGATTTTCCGTATTGATTGATTTTGCACATAATGGTGTGAGTACCGAGAGTGTGTTAAAAACTCTGCGCGGTTATAATCCGCACCGGATTATTGCTATTTTCGGCTGTGGCGGCAATCGAAGCAAACTGCGCCGTTACGAGATGGGAGAGGCCGTTGGAAATCTAGCGGAACTTGCAATTGTGACAAGTGATAATCCGAGAACAGAAGATGTAATGGATATTGTAAAAGATATTGAGGTTGGTCTAGCAAAGACAAACGGTGAGTATGTGGTGATTCCGGACCGTCAGGAGGCCGTGAATTACGCAGTTGACCATGCTGAGGATGGCGATATGATTATTCTTCTTGGTAAAGGTCATGAAGAATATCAGGAAATCAATGGTGTGAAATACCATTACAGCGAGAGAGAAGCGGTTATGAATGCGCTGGCGCGTTAATTAAAATTTGAATTGAAAAAGAAACTATCAATTTATGCGTAACGAAAGCATAAACGGATAGTTTCTTTTTTTTTTGGGTATAAGTAAAAAGAGAATGATTCAATGGAGGAATAAAGAAATGCGTCAGATTTTAGATTTTAATGAGAATTGGTGGTTTATTCATGCGGATGTAGATGTTTCGGAGGCAAGACCGGGAGAGGGAGAACTTGTTTCGCTGCCTCACACATGGAATGCACTGGATGGACAAAAGGGAGATGGAACATATGACAGAGGCAGTTACTGGTATGTAAAAATGTTAGACAAGTGGGAGCCGTCTGCGAAGTATTCTCGTTTATTTTTGGAAATACCGGCGGCGGGGCAGCAGGCAAAAGTGTTTGTAAATGGTGAGTTCGTTGTGAGCCATGAGGGGGGCTATTCAGCGTTTCGAGCCGATATTACGGAAAAATGTACCGAAGAATTTAATACGATAGCAATTTGGTGCAGCAATGAAAAATGTGATGCGATTTATCCGCAGTCGGCTGATTTTACTTTTTATGGCGGGTTGTATCGTGGCGCACATCTGATTTGCGTGCCGGAAACGCATTTTGAACTGTTACACTACGGAGATTTGGGAATCCATGCTGCCACAGAACCGGCTTCGTGGGATAAAGAGGAGTTTATGCTTCACATCCGAACGCAGATTTGCGGGGCGGAAAAAGAAAATCAGGTGATTTATCAGATTTTTGATGAGGCTGGAAAAGAGGTGGCAGGTGCGGCACGTCCGGCGGATTCACCGGATACTTCCATTCCTCTTTATAAACCGCACCGCTGGGATATTAAAAATGGCTATCAGTATACGTTAAAGGCGATCATTATGCGTAATAACGAATGCCTGGATGAAGTGGAACTTAAATTTGGTGTAAGGACTTTTTGCTGTGATCCCGGGCGCGGTTTCCTAATAAATGGAAATTGTGTGCCGCTGCGAGGCGTGAGCCGGCATCAGGATAAATTGTATCAGGGAAATGCACTTACAAAAGAGGATCACATCCGGGATGCTGAGCTGATTGAAGAAATCGGGGCAAATACGGTGCGTCTTGCTCATTACCAGCACGCGCAGGAGTTCTATAATGAGTGTGATAAAAGAGGATTTGTTGTCTGGGCAGAAACTCCTTTTATCAGCGTGATGAATGAAGATCCTTTAGCACATGAGAACTGTATAACCCAGTTAAAGGAACTTATTTATCAGAATGACCATCATCCAAGCATTTGTTTCTGGGGCATTTCCAATGAAATTTTGATTGGTGGTATTTCTGAAAAACTTGTGGAGAATCACAGGGAGTTAAATGCACTTGCTAAAAAGATTGACCCATACCGTCTCACGACGATTGCTCATGTGACGATGACGCCGAAAGACGGTCCGATGCATGAAATTACCGATGTGGAAAGTTATAACCATTATTTTGGCTGGTATGGCGGAAAGACAGAGGACAATGGTCCGTGGATGGATGAGTATCATGAAAAATATCCAAACCGCTGCATCGGATTGTCAGAGTATGGCTGTGAGGGAATCGTTAGCTATCAGGGAGGAAATCCAAAATGCAAAGATTACAGCGAGGCATATCAGGCAGGATACCACGAATATATGGCACATATGTTAGAGAGACGCCCTTGGATTTTCTGCTCTTATGTGTGGAATATGTTTGATTTTGGATGCGCCGCACGTTCAGAAGGCGGTGTGACGGGAAGAAATAACAAAGGTCTTGTAACGATGGACAGAAAAATTAAAAAGGATAGTTTTTATCTATACAAGGCGTACTGGAATCCGGAACCGATGGTTCATATCTGTGATAAACGGTATTCGCTTCGTTCTGGGGAAAATACCCAAATCCGTGTGTATACAAATCAGGAAAGAGTGACACTTTTTGTGAATGGAGAAGAGATGGCGGTAAATGAGGTAAAACGTCATGTGGCATCTTTTCCGATTTCTCTTAGTGAAGGCAAAAATGCAATTCTTGTGAAGGCAGGAGATGTGTGGGATGCTGTGACGATTGAACGGGTGGAAAAAGAGCCGGAAAGCTATGTATTCCCGGAAGCCGGTGAGAGGGAAGAAGGCGTGGCAAACTGGTTTCGGGAGGTTGGACCTCTAAATCTTTCGGAGGAAATGAAATACCCGGAGGACCGCTATCATATCCGCTGTACGTTAGAGGAAATCAGTGAAAATGATGAGGCGATGGAACTTGTCACGAAAGCAATGAAATTGATTACCGGCATGACACTTGCAAAAGGGGAAGGCATGTGGGATATGATGAAAAAAATGAAGCTGGAAAGTATGAAGGAAATGCTTGGGACGATGGCACCGGAGGGCTTTTTAGAAAGTGTGAATATGAAACTGAACGAAATTAAAAAGGAGAATTTAAATGGATAAACAAGTCAGACCCTTTGGTATGCGTGATAAAATCGGGTATATGTTTGGCGATTTCGGAAATGATTTTACTTTTATCTTATCATCGGCTTTCATGTTGAAATTTTATACAGACGTTATGGGAATTGGTGCCGGTGTGGTGGGAATGTTAATGATGGCTGCTCGTTTTTTAGATGCATTCACGGACATTACAATGGGACAGATTGTGGATCGGAGTAAACCGGGGAAGGACGGAAAATTTCATCCATGGATAAGGCGGATGTGTGGTCCGGTTGCGATTTCCAGTTTTTTGATTTACCAGTCAGCGTTTGCCGGTATGCCGTATTGGTTTAAGGTATGCTGGATGGTTGTCACGTATATTTTGTGGGGATCGATTTTTTATACCGCGGTTAATATTCCGTATGGTTCAATGGCTTCGGCGATTTCTGCCGAGGCTAAGGACCGTGCGCAGCTATCAACCTGGCGGACGGTCGGAGCAACTCTTGCCGGGCTGGTAATTGGAGCAGGAACACCGATGCTTGCTTATGTTACGGTGGAAGGTCAGACGGTTTTGTCGGGATTTCGTATGACGGTAATTGCCGGTGTTTTTTCTGTTCTATCCTTTTTGTGTTATTTGTTGTGTGTAAGACTCACGGCAGAGCGTGTCGAGGTACCGGCTAGTGAAGGGAAAATCCAGTTCACAAGCCAGTTAAAAAATCTAATGAAAAACCCGGCATTGCTTGGCATTATTGCGGCGGCGATGTTTTTGCTGCTTGCCTTAC